>C687J35174_10001043_pt1 | contig 40606 bp, 39 predicted proteins | sample RifCSPhighO2_01_FD_35174 | JGI IMG/M metagenome (IMG submission 35174) | reverse complement strand
TTTCTCAAATACTTCCTTATTTGTGCATCAGACGGAATCTGATTGAACTTATACATCTCCTCCATTTTATTGTAAATGTGCCAACAGGTTTAGATTACCCAAGACTACATTATTGACAAAGTTGCAAAATAAATGTCATTCTAGTTATGATGAGTGGGGTGATAAAAAATGGCTAAATCCAATATTTTTTCGGTTAAATCGTTTATTGTACCCACGTTTTTAGCAATTACTTTAGTGGTAGCTGTATATGCAGTTAACTTCCCAAAGCCAACTCAGAAAAGTGAGGCTATATCAGGTAGCGGAGCTCCAAGCGGATCTCATTACAATTTAAATATAATAGGAGTACCGAAAGGTAAAACTGCCGACATGACCGGTTCTAGTGGAAGAAGGATATTCGTTCCTTTAGCCGGGAATTGCAAAATAAATCTGGCCCAGGGGGATTTCCAGGTTCTTGATGCGAATTGTACAGATAATGGACAGGCATCTTTTCAGTTACCAAATCCAGACCCTGATAATGACGGTATAACGACGTACTCGGTTTGGGCAAGGGCGTTGGGTAAGCCGGGTGGTATTTCAAAAACTACTACTTGCGCCACTGATCCGTCGACGAGTGAGGAATGGTGCTCTGTTTACAGCACGGTACAGATAAGGACTAAGGGTAAGAGTAGATTTACGGATGTAAGCAAGCAACTTTTGTACATCTATGCTGATATTAACGCTGACGGAACACTGGAAAGATATAATCTTTTCAATGATGCGCTGCAGGACTATTACTGGAGATACGACAACAACGGTCTGAAGCTTATGCAACTGAGGTTTTACGAAGTTTCATCGAATGTAAACTAAGTTTAGGTCGAGGCAGAGAACGTCCGAACATTCAAGGTGTCTATATAACCCTAGCCTGAGGTAAAAATATTTAAAGCTACAAGATTTTAAGAGTCTTTTGTATAAGTTTACCTTTATCATCGTGGTCGAAAAAGCCAAAGATAAAGGCGTGGGGATTATCAGATAAAATTTTAATATATTCTTTTGTATCGACAGGTGCAGAATATTTATCTATTTCTCTGGGATCAACCCAATAGAATATACCATCATCTGTTGGTTTGACTTTGATTTGTTTGGTAATTTTGACTATAAAATATATGTTTACCCATTCAGAATCTGTAGGAGGATATGGGTGCTGAGCAACCGAATAAGGCCTTATACTTTCAAACTGAGTTATCCCAGTCTCTTCCTCGATTTCGCGAAGTAACGCATCAAAAAAACTCTCATGGGGTTCAACTTTTCCCCCGATTCCTCCATGACATCCTCCCCGCCTTGAGAGGCGGGGAGTCCTATAAGGAGGATGACATATAAAAGTTCAATTCATCCCCGATGTGCCATCGGGGTTTTCTTGAAATTTTCTATAAAGTCCTGGATCAACCTTTTTATTATCAGCTCTTTTAAGCAATAACACTTTACCGTTGCACCAAATTAGAGCGTTTACAGTAAGAACAGTTTTGTAATCGGTATATTTGCTAAAGTCACTCATGGGTTTATCTTTTCCATGTTCTGATTCTAGCACAATAATATGTCTTGGTTGCTTCGGAGCCTCTTCACCAATTGGCCCAAAAATTAAACCTGATTCCTTAATAATTTGACAAACACGCCCGTCTTGTCCCAAAATGTACTTGTAGTATTTATCCAGCATTTCAAATCATGCCCACTAAAACAAAAAAGACTGCAAAGACCAAAGAAGTTGTTACAGAAACCCCGGAACCCAAACCCCCGAAAAAGATTGCCACTTACGAAGAGCCAGTAGAAAAACCGGCAACAAAAATTAAAGTAGAGGAGATAGAATCGGAGGTTCCTGAACCGGATACATCGATGCCAACCCAGGAAGAAATTCCTAAAGAACCACCTTTGAGTGAAGAATCTAAGATGGGTATAACATCTTTCAGCCAATTGGATTCTCAAGCACCTGGACAACCCGCACCTGTCAAGGAAACTCCTACAAAAAGTATTTTAGAACCTGAAAAGGATGTTGAACCTGAACCAGAACCTGATAAACCTGAAGAAGAAAATGAAGAAAAATACGAAGCTGAAGATAAAACTTCCGGAAAAACAGAAAAGGGAGAAATTTCTTCTAATGAAATAAAAGAGTGGTTAAAAGAAGTAAGGCCCGATACAACCAAAGAAGTTGAAAAAAGCAGCGGATCGAATTTCAGCGGTATTTTTGTGGCTTTGGTAGTTCTTCTTTTACTGGGAGCTGCTGGTGGTGGATTTTATTACTACAAAACCAAAATAAGCAGTACCCCACCAAATCAGGAGGAAAAGACAACAGAAGAAACCCCAACCAGCGTTCCCACGGCCACACCGAAAGAGGAGATTGATTACTCAAAGTATATCCTTAGAGTAAATAACGGTTCAGGAGTAGCTGGTGAAGCGAGTAGGGTTGCTAAGTTTTTTGAGGATTTGAAATTTAAGGAAGTTACAGCGGGAAACGCCGATAAAAGCGATTACACTATTACGGTTGTTTCTTATAAAAAGGATGTTCCGGAAGCTGTTATTGAAAAAGTTAAAGAGATATTATCTTCCACCTATACGGTTGAGAAAACCGAAGAAAATCTGGGAGATACATCCGATTACGATGTAGTAATCACAGTAGGCGCTAAGAAAGCCGAATAAAATACCACTTCTGTACTTGATTTCCACTAAATAGTAAAATATACACTCAGAATAATGCCGGGGTGGCGGAATGGTATACGCGCAAGACTTAAAATCTTGTGTCACAATTGTGATGTGCGGGTTCGAGTCCCGCCCTCGGCACTCTGTTCGGGGACGAGTTCGCAGGTAGTCCCGCACCGTTTTTCGGAGAGTGGCGCAGTTGGTAGCGCGCACGGTTTGGGACCGTGAGGTCCCGGGTTCGAATCCCGGCTCTCCGACCAAAAAGGTGCGAGGTGGAACCGAAAGGCACAGGATTCAATTCCCTGGTCCCCGATACGTCGAAGTTAAAAAATGCGGGATTAGTTGAGCGGTCCAACATCAGCTTTCCAAAAATGCTAAAATAGCATTTTCATGCGCGGGCATAGTTGAATGGTCCAACATCAGCTTTCCAAGCTGAGAACGGGGGTTCGATTCCCCCTGCCCGCTCTACATTGCCAGCGCACACAAAGAAGAGGGGAGAATAACCAATTTTGATTACAAATTTATCGACCCCCGTATTCCGTTCTTATGAAACTTTATTTATCTTCATTTCGGCTGGGAAACGAGACTGAAAAACTCAAAAACATGGTCGGAGCCAACGGCAAAGCTGCTATTATTCACAATTCTTTGGACTTTTCTACTAACCTTGAAAGGCTTGCAAAAAGTAAAATAGACGAGGCTAATGATTTGAAAAGTTTGGGATTTAAGCCGAGCGAGCTGGATTTAAGAGATTATTTCGGAAAAACTGGGAGGCTCCGGGAAAAACTTAAAGAGTTCGGTCTCCTTTGGGTTAGAGGAGGCAACACATTTGTACTTCGCCGTGCAATGCGTCAGAGCGGATTTGACGAAATTATAAAAGATTATGTCGGAAAAGATACACTGGTTTATGCCGGATATAGCGCGGGAGTATGCGTTCTTTCGCCAACGCTAAGAGGTCTTGAGCTCGTGGACGATCCGAATATAGTCCCTTCCGGCTATGATAAACAAATCATCTGGGAAGGGATCGGGTTAATAAATTATTCTATTGCTCCGCACTACAAATCCGACCACCCCGAATCCGCGGCTGTCAGCAAAGAGGTTGAATATTTTATTGAAAACAAAATCCCGTTTATTGCACTCCACGACAGCGAGGTTATCATAGAAACCGTTTAACCGGCAGATAATACTTTTGCTATACTTTGAGTTGTGGATAAAAGTAAATTAGCCGTTTCAACCTACAACAAAATAGCCGGTATTTACAGCAATAAATACTTCGATGATTTATCGGATACTTTCTACATAAATAAATTCCTCTCCATTCTTCCGCCCAAGTCCGAAATATTAGAGGTCGGTTCCGGTCCCGGACAGTTTGTTAAATACATAGCCGAAAAGGGTTTTAAGGCTACAGGAATAGACTTATCGGAAAAAATGATAGAGATAGCCAGAAAGAAAGTTCCAGAAGCTAAATTCAAGGTTATGGACATNAGAGATATGAAATTTAAAGACGCGAGTTTTGACGGTCTTATGGCTCCTTATTCACTAATCCATATTCCTTCTGACGAAATACACCAAACTCTCAGGGGTTTTTCGCGTGTTCTTAAACCTAACGGAAAGTTGCTTGTAATTGCCCAGAATGGAGAAGCGGATAAGGTTATCGGTGAACCTTTAAAGGAAGGAGAAATTACTTTCGTCAATTTTTTTACAAAAGAAAGATTGTCAAAATTCCTGATCGAAGCAGGATTCAGAATATTTTATGTCGAGGAAAAAGAAACATATGACCCCGGCACGATGAGCAATCGTGTAATTTATACAATAGCACAGAAAGTATAAAAATTACTTTTTCTTTTGGTTATCGGCGGGAAGTGAAATAACTCCAAGAAAGATAAATGTGTCGGCAAAAAGCCAGTTTTTTGCCTGTACTGCTTCACACAATGCAACGTCGAAGAAAAGGATAAATACTGCAATATTCCTTACTACTTTAATATTTAAAATTTAACAAGCAATTAGAATTTCTTCAACGGTGCATCGGTCTTTTCGATTCTGAAAGAAACCACCGCTATTATGTGTTAAAATACTAGCTGTATTAGCAGAAAGATATTAAAACCTTCGCAGAACCTGAAGTGCAGATAAAAAAGGCCATGCCCGATATTTGTCTACTAATAGCCCCCTTCCTGACTTTTGCTTGCCGAACCTAAACAATACATTTTTTTATGCAAATAAATAACTTTGACGTATTAATAGTTTACTCTCATAGAATTGCCAAAAGTGCAAACTCTTCCACCAATAAATTAACACCATTTCCTATTGGATCAAGAAGCGAATCTTACAACCTTGTTTACAGCTACTTTCTTAAAACCTGTCGAAACAATAATCTTAAGGCAGCTTTTACTACATCGTCTGATATTATAGGAGCGGGGAAATGCAGCAGTTTTTGGCTATATGAAGCGAGTAACTGGATTAAAGTTAAAAAGCCGGGGTACTCAAAATTAATTTTTGATAAGTTCTCACCAATTACTAAAATAGTTAAAGATAACCGCACACTTTTGTTTTCTTCCCTTAAAGTTAAACCGTTCAACTCTCCCTATCTCTTCGATCTTTTTTTTGACAAGCAAGAAACATACAGAAAACTCAAAGAGTTCTCCATACCGACAGTTCCGGTTAGAGGAAATACTGACAAAAATATCAGAAGAAGTATAAAAATGCTCAATAAAATAATAGAAAAACATTCTTATAAAAAAGACTTCTCAAGTGAAATTGTTATGAAAGACAGGTTTGGCGCAGGCGGGAGAAGTGTCTTTAAATTCAGGAAAGATAATTTAAGAGATATTGTCCGAGTTGCAAAAAACACCCGCAAAAACTTTATACTTCAACCCTCTGTTAAATTTGAGAGGGGCTTTAGATACCAAGGTTCCTTTTCTCCGACGGACATACGTCTTATTTTTTTGGAAGGAAAGATCGTTCAAACGTATATCAGAATTGCCAAACACGGAGACTTCAGATGCAATGAACACCGGGGGGGGTCTTTAATTTACGTTTCCAAAAAGGAAATTCCGGAGGGAATAACTAATCTTTCAAAAGAGATAGCAGGGGTTTTGGGAAAAGACAACGCTTTATTTTGCTTAGATTTTATAATCAGCAATAATCAAAATATTTATCTTTTGGAGGGGAATACAGGACCCGGGCTCGATTGGAACACTTCTTCAAAAGTTAATGAAATCGAGGCCAAAAAATTAATAAGAATGATCGTAAAAGAGTTGGTCAAAAGAACTACTCCTGAAACTGTGAGTAAAAGGCGGTATCGAAAGGAAATTGTCGTTCCTGTTCCGCCCGAATATCCCTTTGTTCCCGTGGAATCAACTTTCATTTAAGTAGCCAAAAGATGTACTTTACCCGAAACCTGCTCTAAATTTCTCCAAAAACCTACTTAATTGGAGCTAAGGATGTAAAATACGCATCAATGAATTCTAAAGAGGCCAAGACCGGTCAAGGCGTCGATATTATCAAATCCACCGTTTTAACCCCTGCATTGGTAGAAAGCATCTTAGAAATACCAAATTTAGGAAAAGTAGTATCTTTGATAAACGTTGGTTCAGGGGACGCGATTTCTGTGAGAGACGTTATCGAAGCCCTTGCTGAAAAGAGGCATTTTATAGAAAATCTTGCCTTGGTAGACGCAGATACAAAAATATTTCCTGATTTGGTCGAAACAGCAACTTCCGAACCGCCTCACTCGCTTAATACTCAAGTGTTGGAGTCTGGGGACAGGGATGTAATAGCTGCATTTTTGGAACGATTCGAAGGACAGTATGACATAGCGATTACAAAGTTGGTTTTGCAGCAGATACCAACTGTTGCAGAAGCTTCGTATTTGATGTATTCCGCTTATGGTGCGCTTAAACCAACGGGGGAATTACTGCTAAAGTTCTAAATAGCATTAAGTTGAAAAATCAAGAACTCTTAGCACTTTCTTATCCACAGATGGTAAGGGAAGTTCTAGTAATCATGTCCTTTTTAAATACGACGCCGTACAAAACTCTGGGAATATATATTTCTCAGGCGAAAAAGTTTCAAACAAAACCAGAAGAGTTTGATGATCTAATTAATATTCTGGTTAATGGAAGCTTCAAGGATGTTGTTCGAGTTGAAAAAGCCACAGAAGCAGTATTTGAAAGTTTAGAAAATATTCTGGAGAACGAAGGCTTGTCTTTCGCTTATCAAAGACTCGATTAATGCCAGACTTCGGCAAATATTCTCCCGAACCTGATATAATTTAAATATGATTCAGATTTTTATTCTAGGTTCGAGTTCTGTTTATGGAGTTGGGGGGAAGAGTGGCTGGGCGGATCCTCTGAAACAAGTGTTCCACGACAAAATGTATAGAGAGAATGGCGTCGGCGAAAAATACGAAGTTTATAATTTTGGAAAGTCCGGTGCCACGATAGATTTTGTAAGACAGACCTTTCCTCAGCAGTTGCAGAATTACCGACGAGGTGGAAAGATAATTACTATATTTAACGTAGGCGGAAATAACGCAAAAGCCGAAGGCAAGCCCGATAACTTTGTCTCGACGATTGAGGAATATACCGAAGAAATGTCAGAGCTACTAGATATGCTAAAGGCGAAAAGCAATTACTTAATTGCTGTTGGTGGTGGTTTTTACGATGAGGCAAAGACAAATCCTAAACCCAATCCCCTAACTGGCGGCCAATCGTTTTTTACCAATAAAAGAAAACAAGAGTTTCAAGATCGTTTCAAAAAGTTATGCGAAGAAAGGGGCATTACTTTCGTCGACGTCGGTGTAGACGGAGAAGAATGGAAAGAAAAATATCTTTACGAAGACGGCCTTCACCCAAATCAAAAAGGACATGAATTGATTTGTAAAAATGTCTTGGTAGAGGTTGAGAAATTACTATAAAATGTTTTAATTATGAAAATGGATCCTGTAGTTCACTTCGAAATGCCATACACTAACCAGAAACGCCTGAGCAAATTTTATTCGAACGTTTTTGGGTGGGATATGCGGTACCTTCCTAAAATGGGAAGTTATGTTTTGGCAATTACTTCTCCGGTGGACAAAAACCAAATGCACAAAAAGAAAGGTGCAATAAACGGCGGATTTTATGAAAAAGGCCCGTACGGTAACACGCCACATCTAGTAATCTCGGTAGGCAATCTCGAAAAACACATAGAAATAGTTAAAAAGGAGGGTGGAAAAACGGTTGGTAAGGCAATGGACATCCCCGGTGTCGGAAAATTTATCATGCTAAGAGACACTGAAGGAAACCGCGTAGGCATGCTCCAGTCCTCTCGATAACAAGTTAAACTACTCCTACCAATACAAGAAAGGCTAAAACTAGCAAAGAAGCTGTAGCTAGTTCTTTTTTATACTTAATCTTCTCGATTGTTCGGCTAAAAAAGATAACTAAAAAGATTTGTAAAAATGCTGCGATATAAACCCCGATTGAAGTTATTAATTTATTTCTTCCATCTCCTATAAAAAGAGGCACCAAAACTAATGCGTCATCCAACAGAGTAATAAAGGAAATTACAAAACCAGCTACTAATAACCTGAACAAGTGAGTAGAGGTAACTGATCCAAGCTGCGAAATGTTTTGCTTTAATTTTGGTTCTTCTTTTGGAACTAATAGTTCAAAATATACAACTAGACCTAAGAAAGCGATTAAAACTGCTAAAACTGGTCTTCTAAAAGGAATAAGATCAAATAGAAAAGAGAAAAATATTGCGATAATTAGGATAGCAGTTAAAGCAAGGATTGTTCCTATAGAAAAAACAACTTTTCCTTTAGGTGTTTGCGTCATTTCAGATAAAATAGGAATTCTGGTTAATGTATCGTCAAACGAAGCAATAGATTTGACCAGAAAACCGAGAAGTATTTGGGTTGCAAAAGGCATTATTAAGTGTACATTATAAACTCTTTCAGCGCATGCTTCCTCGTCAGGACCGCCTCGGTTAAGAACGAGTTAATAAAGTCTTGACTTAACTAACTGAGTGCTTCGGTATACTCAAGATGGGGTCTACTGAATTAGATTATGCTATTTTAGGATAAAACTATAAAAACCTCGACTAAGAATATTCCATGTTGATCAAAGGAGTTATCAAAATATAAAGGAGCGAAAGGTTCGGTGCAATTTCCGATAGACAAACCGCTGCCATTAGCATTAGTAAGTAAAATAATGAAGTTCGGGGTGAAAGAAAACTAGACCCAAACAATTATTCTTCGTGAGCAACTTCAGGTAGTTTTTCACCTTTCGTAATAAAGCGTATGGATAATGAATTGACACAGTGCCTTGTATTTTTGTCCGTCATTTGTTCGCCCTCAAAAACGTGTCCCAAATGAGAACCGCAATTTGCACACTGAATTTCGATTCTTATTCCATCTGCATCCGTTGACCGTTTGACCGCATTAGGAAAGTTTTCGTCAAAAGCCGGCCAGCCGCAATGCGCATCAAACTTTGCCTTGGCGGAAAAAAGAGGGGAATTACACTTTCTGCAAATAAACGTTCCGTCTTCAAAAAAATTATCATATTCTCCGCTAAACGGCATTTCGGTTTCTTTATTTTCGATAATTCTTTTTTCTTCCGGAGTTAACTTGTTATATTTCATACATAAATCATTACCCAAAATGGTGCGCTCGGAGGGAATCGAACTCTCATCCCTTGTTCCGAAGACAAGTGCTCTGTCCGTTGAGCTACGAGCGCAAATTTTGATTATTGACCTCCTTATATCCGTTAAACTACAAGCACACGAATCCATCCTACGGCAGTATTTTTATCTCCAGCATTTGTATTATACTAAAAATATAGGGAGGTTATAGTCCCGTGAGGTGCTTTGTAAAAGCTTTCTCGCTGTGAGAGGGGGTGATAATATGAAACGTTATCAGAAATTCTTAGCTTACTGGGTTGTGAATTCGGCAATTCTGTATTTAGCGAGCCTTTTGCTTCCAATGTCCGTAACCATAGGAAACAATATTTTCGCTGCCTATCAGTCAATAGTTTTTAGCGGATTTGTAATGAGCATGGTACTTTGGTACATTGAACCAGTATCAAAAGATTTGGAGATACCTATGAAAGACAATACCTCAATGATGTTGGTATATCTTGCAGTAAATTTTGCAACTGTTTGGTTTATTGCCAGGTTTTCTTTCATCACAGGGGTCGGAATTGCAAATTTCTGGATTGTTTTAATGATTGCAGTTGCTGCCAATTTAGTCCAGTACGTCGCCTGGCAATATTTGGATAAGCAGAGCTTGGCCAAAAAGTAATTTGGTAAGAAAAAGTAAGGCGCATCGTTATTTTCGAAATTATTGATATAATTTCCGGATGAGCACGATAGATGAGCAAATACTGGCTATCGAAAAAGAGATTCGCGAAACCCCTTACCATAAGGGCACGGAACACCATATCGGCAAATTAAGGGCTAAGTTGGCGAGATTAAAAGATAAATTAATTCAAGAGTCTTCAAAAAAGGGAAGCGGCGGGGGAGGTTATGCCGTAAAAAAACAGGGAGATGCGACAATCATATTAATCGGCCCGCCTTCAGCCGGAAAATCGACCTTACTAAATGCTCTCACAAACGCCAAAAGTAAAGTAGCTCCTTATTCGTTCACAACCGTTTCCGTAATTCCCGGGATGCTTCTGTATAAAGACGCACGGATTCAAATTCTTGACGTTCCGGGTCTGATCGAAGGAGCAGAAGAAGGGAAGGGGAGAGGCCGTGAGGTTTTATCCGTTGCAAGGGGAGCTGACTTAATTATCCTTATGACTGATATTCAAAGACTCGAAGCAATTGAAAGAATCCAAAAAGCCCTGGAGAGAAACGGAATTAGGCTTAATATTGTGCGACCAAACGTCGTGGCTGATAAAAAGACTTCAGGGGGAATTGCTATTCACTCAAACATAAAACAGGATATAAGCTTTCAAACAATAAAGGAAGTCACCAGCGAAATGGGTATAAAAAATGCAGATATAACAATTAACGAAAAGCTTACTATGGATAGGCTCATTGACACACTCAGCCCAAACAGGGTCTATTTGCCAATCATTTATGTCCTAAATAAGATCGATGAGAAAAATACAAAATACGATAAATGCCACTATGATGATTCGAATCATCATAGTAGGGTATTAACCATAAGTGCAGAGAAAGGTATCAGGCTTGAAGAACTTAAAGAAAAGATTTGGGAGATTTTAGGATTTGTTCGTGTGTATCTTGTTCGCTCCGCTCAAGAACCAGATTTCAATCATCCCCTTGTAGTTAAAAAGGGTATGACACTTTCGAGAGTTGCCAATAAAATCGGGACAGAATTTGCCGAAGATAAAAAAAGAGCAAAAATCTGGGGTCCCGGTGCAAAGTTTCCCGGCCAGGAAGTCTCTCTCTCCACACAAATTCAGGAAAGAATGCAGGTCAGGTTTATATAAGTAAACTGCGTTTGACTAGGTGACTCACAGTTATTTCATTTCGAACGAACAATTAGTTTCGTATTCCAAAAGTATTATTGTTTTGAACAATATAAAATAATACTCTACAAACGATTAATTGAATATCTTTTTGCAGTCTCTAAAATAATACCCTTATCTTTTCCAAAAAAGTTTCGATTAGCTAACCATTTGATTCCATCAACAACACCATTTCTTTCCGGTGCTTCATATTCTGAAACAAATCCTCCTTTATTTTTGACAAACGCAATTACCTCGTCGTGTGCGTTTGAAAATGTTAATGGAATAATTTCTTTTGGTTTCATTGCAGGGATGTCATTATGTCCGTCGCCAAACATCGCTATAGGGACGTTTCCTAAATCCGGATACATTGTATGAAGGTTTCGGATAATGCTGGATTTGTCTACAGATTTTCCCGTCTTTGGATCCTTTCTGATAACCTGGACACCTCCGTCTGGGAACGGAGCCAAAACTTCTAGATTTTTACCCCAGCTATTATTTTCAATGATTATGTTAAGTTTTTCTACACATTCATTGGCTTGTATTTCATGCTTAAAAGACCATCTGTGTGTTACAAATGAAGGATCGGTAAAAACGGTTAATATCGAAACATCTCCGGCGTCAATGGAAACTTCGTATTCTTTTTCAAACAATTTAATTTTTGTGACATTCACTTTATCCATACCAATACCAATTAAGTCTCTGAGTTTTTTGATCTCATCCAAACTTGGACCGTAAACTTCAACCTTTTTACTTCCTGGTTTTCGATAAACTCCAGCATTTTCCGCTATTATCCCTCTATCCTCCAATGCATTTGTGCTGAAAATATTTTCTGCATATGAAACAGGTTTTCCAGTCACAGGAATCACTAAGTGTGACAATTTATCCAAATAATTTAGGAGTTCAGATAATCCTTTCGGATGAATATCAAATTTGTTTCTTGGAGTAAGAGTTCCGTCAAGGTCAAATGCCAAAACGCTTTTTATTTTTTCATTTGACATAGCTGAATTTTATCATAACAACCCATCTCGGATTCGAACAATATTAGCCTCGAAAAATGAAGAAAAATCACAATTTATGATAATCTAGCCTCGGTTTTTAGGACCAGACATACGCTTTCCTGCAGTCACGCCTTTGTATTGAACCTATTCGGTGTATCCGGCATCAACCTGGGAGAAGGTGTCCTATCTGCGCCTGACCATACCCCCACAACGCTTGAGGGACCACATGTTCTTGTGCAGACACACGGATTAAACGACCCAAGAAATGCTGATTAGTCTGATCGTCTAATCCACAAACCCATAGGGGGTTGAATTTTTCTAAAAAGAAATATATCAGCCCCCCCTTTTTTATTGTCTGTGATCACACTTTACATTTTTTCGAACGAAATTATAAGCGATTTTCTGGAAACTATTAAGGGTTGGGTGGGTATTTTTTACCCTGCTCTCAATGTCATTTCACTTTAGTACTACCCACGCTATGCGTCATTATCTGAAAGCTAAATATTTCTTTAAGTGTTTTACCGTAGAACAATTTATTTTCTTTATTATTCTAACCCAGACTGTTATCATTTAAAATATGAGTAGTCAGGATTCGTTTAAAATTTATTACGAATTGGGTGTAATGCCCGGGTTTAGACCCTTTCCGATTGAGTTCGGAGATACCGAACTGATTTTGTATGATAGAGATAAAGTGAAAAAAATTGAAATTAAATATGTTGATATTGATTATGTTTTAAAAGTTCCTCTTTTTTTAGTCTGGCAGGTCGAACCACTTAATTGGCAAATACAGATTTTTCTCATAAGAAATATTTTGGTTGACTACTCGAAAGAGGAAATAAAAGATATTAGACAGTGGTTTCCTTCTATACCTCTTCTGACTCCAGAAAGTTTCGGGTATGGTTTGAAAATGTTTAGCCCTGAAAGAAATCGATTGCTGGAAAAATTCAAAATGTACGGAGTAAAAGTAACTGAAAGATTTGTCGTCAAAGAGTATAAGTTTGAAAAACTCCGAAAATAATTATTTTATTTTGTGCCCCTGGGAAGAATCGAACTTCCAGTCTTTCCCTTAGAAGGGGACTGCTTTATCCGTTAAGCTACAGGGGCTAAGTTATTTGTAAATTATACCTAAATTAAACATAAATTTCAGCTTTTTACACGACTTAATATTGACTTTATATCATATTCGTTCTACTTTAAAAGATAAATTCGTTCGATGGAAAATAGTTCTATTCCTACCCAGAACCAGGCACCTTCCAAGAATGGTTATGATCTGCCACAAACTGTCGGAATTATCTATAGCGAGGTCAAACGCGAATATTTTCCGACCGAGGCCCAATTTTTGACAGAAAAGGACGCACTTCAAGACACAAAAATTATAGCCTCATATCTAGAAAAAATGGGAATAAAAGTTCCGCTTATTCCCGGAGACGAACTTCTAACAGAACGCCTGCGCAGAATAAAACCGGAAATGGTTATGAATCTTGTCGGGTCGGTTCAAGGAAATGAATATTTGGCTTCGGCTATTCCCGGTATTTTGGAAATGCTTGATATACCCTATACGGGTGCGGGGATATTGGGGGAGTCGCTCTCCTACAATAAATTCCTCGTAAAAAAACTTCTCCAACAAAACGGCGTTCCAGTTCCTGATTATCAGCTTTTTAATTCGTATTCTGATTATCTAATTCCGACTCTCCGCTACCCTTTAATTTCAAAATTGAACGAAATTCACGGCGCAGTTGAAATAACGAAGGATGCCGTTTCTGAAAATGAAAAACACCTGCGTGAACGCCTAAAATTTTTAATAGGCACCTACGGACAACCGGCTCTGGTTGAAGAGTTTATTGTGGGCAGGGAAATAACCGCCATACTACTTGAGGGTCTAAATAAAAAAATTTACATGGCCGAAAAGGTATTCCCGGAAACCGAAGAAAAATACGTTTTCGCAACTTTTGAGAAGCAGTGGACAGAACACGACACCGCTAATACCTTTCATTATCAAAAATATGACGATCCTTTACTGCAGGAGTATGTTCGTAAAGCTTTTGAAATGACAAAAATGGCAGACTATGGAAAATTTGATATCAGAATGGATTCTTCGGGCAGGTATTATTTTATTGATTCCAATAGTAATCCGGCATTCGGGCCAAAGGAACTCGATGTAGCCATGTCTAATATTTTGGATCTTTATGGAATTTCTTTTAGCGAAATTTTGAAAAGGTTATTGCTTAATACCATGCGCGACGCGCAGGGCAAGGAACGCCTTCCGGCACCGGAGAAGGTTCAAGGAAGTTAAAGGGGCTTCTTTTTTGACGTGGGGTCAACCCAAAGCATCCAGCCGTTTATCCATTTCCGTCCGTCCGTATCCAGGGAATCGTACCACCTTTTCTCAAATTCGTCCTTATCCATATTCCAAATTCCTTCACGTTCGTTTGAAGGATCAGCCATCTTAATTTTTTTACTCTTGGTATCGTAACTAATTATAAGAGTGTAATGGCCGTCGGGATCATCCGCATCAAAATCATCCCACCAGTCAACTAATACAAGATAACCTGACTTCAACTTTTTTTTGATATCTTTGATAGTTGCATTTGATTTAAAACTCAATTTGTCGAAATATTTACTCAAATAAGCAATTATAATTTGCTGATCCGTTCCCCACCAAGGCTTATAGACCGCTTGGGCGATAGCTGTCTGTGATTTTTTAATGCCAGAGGCTAAAAACATCATCTGCAAGACAGCCGGACCACACCAGCCGGGTTTTTTCTGAAATCTGTGAATCCTTTCCCAATTTAGATCGGTTTTTATTCTTGTCATTTTTTGATTAACTGAAGATATAATGAATAAACTTTGAGCGGTGGACCGGATTTGAACCGGCGACCTTCTCCTTGGCAAGGAGACATTCTACCGCTGAACTACCACCGCACTTCGTCGTTACACTCCTCAGTGTAAACATTTCGCCGCTTCGTTCCTCAGTGTAAACTATTAATCAACTTTAACTTTTTCTCTCTCCGCCAGCTTTTAATTTCACTTTCTCTTTTTAACGCTTCTCCCATAGTCTTATGTGTTTCCGAGTAAACCAAAACTACCGGCAGTTTTCCTCTTAATGATTTGGCTACTAACTTACTATTATTATGTTGCCAAAGTCTATTTTTTAAGTTTTTGGAAATCCCGGTATAAAGGGAATTATCCACACATTTAACAATGTACACAAAAACTTTCATCTTGCTTGCTCTAACCGTACTTCGTGCTAACCCTAAGCGACCCAAAATTGCCAGCATCGGGAAACGCTAAGTGCTTGCACCGAGCAAAGCGAGGTGCCGAGGGCGTGAGTCGAACACGCATCTGACGCTCTTCAGGCGCCCGCCGTGACCACCTTGGCTACCTCGGCAAGATTACAAGGAAACAATTTCTCCTCGAAACGTTATTCTACTTCATATTATATCAAACTTGTCAGCTGACCGAAACTATAGTAATATTTTGCCAATGGGAATCTGCCTACCATTAAATGACGAATTATTATGTTTCGTGAATTTGATTATGCGATTAACTTTATAGCTGACTTTCTTGAGAGTCACTCTTTCCCTGGACTTTATACTAAATTAGCGGAAGCTTATACTAAGGCCAACCAGCAGAACACCGAAGAGCTTCAGTCTGAGATAAACACCACACGCAAACAAATTTTGAACGCCCATGGCTCTATTGACTTAGCTTCGTGGCCTGAGGGACGCCTAGAAGCCCTCAATAGACTAGAGGCTACAGAACTGCTCGGGCAAAACGCAATAAAACGTATTAGAAAAATTTATAGCGAGAACCAGGGAAATACCCCAGCGGTCATTGAAGGCTTTCGTAAAATTCAATCGGAAACGCAAAACCTGATTCAAAGAGTTAATCGACTTAAGACTGATTTTTCGGTCCCAACAAAAGAAGAACTTGAGCCTGAGACGGGTATGAGTATATTTGAAGTTAGCTTTGAAAATGACGAGCAATTGGAAAATTGGAAACAATTCAAAGAAAAGGGCAACGAATGGTGGTATATCACCCATACATTTGCCTGGATGACTGGTACTTCAGTAGAAGATGTCAAATTCATATCCGCTGGGAAGGGTTCATTTTTTACTTCCTGTTTGGCTAACATTGATTATGTCAACGCATTTATGCAGGCGATTCTCCTTATTTTGGAACTAAGACACTTTTATCTTGAAGTCTGGGGAATGAAGAAAAAAGCAAAAGATATGGCGCTCGACGAACAGGATGGGATTAAGGTGGATTTCGATGGGATAGACATTCAATATGAGAAGTGGCTTAAGGTTAAAATCGACAAACTGTCGGTCCAAGTCATGGAGAAACACCTCACGAAGAAGATTAAAGAAGAAACGGTAAGAAACGAACTGAAAGGATTCTTGAAAAGAGCACTAAATATTATGTACCTCTTTACAGTCAAGGGTGGAAAAGTAACACAACCAACCCCAAAGAAGGTCGAAATTTCCAATAAGGAATTTACACTAGGTCAGGTTTACGATGAAATTAAGAAGCTACGCAGTGAAGTTCAACCCCTGCTATTAGAAAATAAACAAGAGCAAGTAGAAGAGAAAATGCACGAGGAAGCAACCGCCATAACCCCCGAGGAAGTTGAAAAACTAGAAGCGTCTGGAAAATATCCTGAGCCAGATAAAGAAGAAAAACCTATTGAAGAAAAAAAGTCCAAAAAAGAAAAGAAGAAGAAAGCAACTAAAAAGAAGGCGTCGAAGTAAGCGCCTATTTGTTAGTGTCCTCACAACCTGCACTTAACTTCCGAAAGAATACGGTTAATGTCTGTTTAGAGATATTTAGTCGCACAACAATGATTGTGAGGACTAAAATACTCTACCCCGAGGCTGGAGTTATCCAAAAAATAATCAAAAATATAATCCTATAACTGTTATTTTTTGAAAGGAACGCACAACTATAAAAAAGGAGTTAAAAGTTAGAAGGTAAAAAGGTCTTTCATTTTTACTCCAAGAGCTTTAGCTATTTTATAAAGCCTCGGAAGACTTGTCCCTCTTCTTCCAGTTTCGAGGTACGCGATATAAGAAAGATTCGCGCCGATTCTGTTTGATAACTCTTCCTGGGACATTCTCTTTTCTCCCCTTATTTCTTTTATTCGCTGGGCGAGCCTTTTGTCCTCCTTTGTTAATACTCTTTGTTTTCCCATACCTAATGGTGATAAAAAAGAGTCAATATCACCATTAGCGCAGAGATAAGTAAAATGCTAAACTATCCCCAGAAGATGGGAATATTATTCACAGATAAAGACTTATCTCTCAGATAATTAACATGACTGAAGCAACAAAGTCAAAAAGACCGCTTTTTCCTGAAAAAAATAGTGTAAATGTCATAGTCTACATCACCTCATTGTTTTGCGTATTTTTTCTTTTTGAAGGTTTTCCACCCGTTGTGGTAACAGCACCTGTATATTTTGTTATCGCGCTGATAGGTATGATAATAAATCGCAATAAAAAAATTCAATCCAGCAGGATATCGTGGGCAGAGATTGCACTTACTGTCTTATTTTATTTTGAATTTACAGGATATCTGTTTAGGAAGGACATAATTGATTTCGAAGGCACAATTTACTTTGTATTGTTCATTTTCGGGTTGTATTTTTTACCATCAATTCTTGCCCATAAAGCAAGAGTTACGAGAACACACGAACTTTTTGTGTTCAATATATTATTTGGTTGGACCATCGTTGGTTGGTTCGCTTGCCTGGCTACAGCAATAATACTTCTTATAAAGGAAAAGGGTACACAGCCCCAAACAAGCTATGCAAACAATTGAACGGGAAAACAGGCACTTCTTTGAAATTATGGCGCTCTTTGTGATTTTTGGAATGATTTTTGGTTGGGTTGCCTATAAACAAAATCCATACAGTTACGTGTGTGTTGATGAGGAAATAAAATATGATATCTATTACGAAAACTGTATGGAAGATTGTATCATCGGGAAATATGAATGCCTTAGCGGTTGCGGATGTAATGAAGTTGAAACAAGAAAAGACAATCCAGTAATTGAGTTAATAGTAGGTGGGCTTATAGGAATTACCTTGGGTTCGGTTTATTTTAGCTTCAAAGGATATTGACCCCCTCGCTCCAAATTTACCCTTAAAGGGGTTGATTTACAGTACAAAAGGAGACTGGTTTTGATGAATAAAAAAGCAGGGGCGCTTTCATTTCCCCTGCAATTTTATATTTATTACTAATTACTTGTGGACAACAAGATTACCTGCTGTAATTGGGTAATAACTGGGACTGAGACCAGCACCTGTTTCACACCATTGTGTAGCAGTGTTCAAGTCAGATGTGGCCGCATGGCCATAAGTATCTCCGTCAGTTCCAGGCGTTCCACCATCATAAACGGAACCTACCACATATAGACCAGAAAGACCTGGCCAACCATCTGGGATTTGGAACATAAATCTAGCAGTTCCAGCATCTTTGTCCACTGAAGCACACATTACACTTGCTGTGTAATGCAGTAGACCAGGGTAATCATAGTTCCAATATTCGACTTCTCCTTTATCAAATTCCGTATCACCTTGGTCAAACGCACTAAATTGCATCTGTTGGTTTGGAGTACTCATCCAGATGCCTCCAGTGGCCTTTTTAACATCCTTCCCCCTAAGTTGATAAGGGAAATTATATGTATTTCCGTTTATTACAACGTTATCAAATAAAACGGTTTGTTCTTGGTCAGGCATCGCCCATCCAGCATCAACCACAATTCCTATTCTTTGAATAGTACCTGTGCCTACTAAAGCTAATGCATTGGCGTATGTTCCATAAAATGGACCACCAAACTGCGTTAAGTCAAATCTCGCATCTACGGAACCTATCAAATTACCAGTATTTACCCACGTATTGGGTGTACAACCTGTAAAACTGGGTATGGGCCCCATATATATGAACATATTCCCATCGGGATTATTATCACCATTTGTATCCATTCTTATATAGAATCTCGGTGAGCCTCCACCACAATCGTCGTCAGTGACATTAAAATCTGTTGATAATGCAGTTAAACTTGAAAAAGTAGTTCCAATTGCGTCATCAAAGGCAACACCACCATAGTCATCGCTTGGTGTGCTAGGAACTGATGTGTCTGAAACAGTTTTAATCCACCCAGTTTCTTCTACTGCACTCCCGAATAGAATTGATGCAGCTTGCACCGCCACAACAACAAACGCAAGTGACATTAAGGAGATTGAGATAGATAGTAAAATTTTCTTCATTTTTAATCACCCCCTCCCAACGTTCTTGTTTAGACACTTCAGAACGAATCGTGTAAAAGCCTTTTCAAAAAAAAGACCGCCCAAAGCGGTCTTAAACCGTTATTCAAGTACAGCTGTAATTCTTGAATAACATATCTACTATATACATTATTTTCATGATTTGTTCAATTCAGTTCTGAAAACATCTGCCATCTCGTCTTCATTTTCATAACCTCTTATTCTGCCTTTTAGAAATCCAAGCCTATATGTTATTCCTTCGCTCATGAGTCTCCAGTTGGTGTTTATCAAAGCATTTCTTATTATTTTTTTACATACGGTTCTGCTGCTGTATTCTTCTCTCTTGTCATCAGTATCTTCTACAGTAAAGGGTACAGCAACATATCTATCGGTTTCTGGTTTTCCAAATTGAAGGTTTGTGAACTTCTCATCTTCCAAAGATTTTTTCAATATAATTTTCAATCTGGAAATTTTTAACATTTTTGCCTTCCTTGCCTTTCTATATGCGGGGTTATTTTGTTTTTTCTTACTTTCCTTCATTAAATCAATTAGTTGTTTCATATTTTCAACGCTTGATACATATTCCTGCCCCTGTGCTTCCGTCATACAATAAACACTTCTATATTTCTGCAAAAGAGAATAGTCCTTCTTTTCTTCTTTTTCTCTTTCGCGTCTGTCCTTCTCAAAATCAATTGTTTCGGTTATTTTGTAATTACATTGAAGACAAGAAATCTTGGTTATCAAAATATCTTTTTCTTTTGTGGTTTTTTCACTTAATTCAGAGGAGCATTTCGGACAAAAGTTGGGTTTTGACTTGTATTCCTGCCCGTCATTAAACAACGCCCTTCGTTTTTTACATTTAGGGCACTCAAACCAAAACATAACTCTTTCATTGTCTTCAATGTCGTATAAATGTTTCATTGTCATGTTCATCAAAGAGGAGCAATTTTTACAAATTACTCGTTGAGGAGGGGAAGCGCTTTCCACCAGTTCATCCCTCGCTCTGTCTCTATTTACCCATTCACTTATTGTTTCCGCTTTCCTTTTATATCTTTCTCCTCGAATGTAATAAGTGAAGAAATCCAGCGTGACTTGTATAGGCTTTCCTCTTTTGGGTTTATGAGTGGAAGTGAAGTTTTTATCAATCCATTTCTTCTCCCGAAGACAATCTTTAATTGTTATAAGGTCATATAAATCATCGTAATAATATTCTTCCCTTAAATACTTCATTGCATATATTTCAATAATTGACGTATATACTTCAATTATTTACAACCGAATTAAGAGCTTCAGGTAGAGAAAATTCACCTGAATTGTTTAATGCTTTATTGAATTTTTGAAATAAAACAGGCTCATTATCATTTAAATTTGTTTCTTTTATCGAATTAATTAATTGCTTTGATTGAGATTCAAATTTCTCCGTTAACAATAACTTTTCGGATATCGGTTGAGTAAAGTTATCCGATATTTCCTGCCAAGTTTTGTAAAGTTCATTATCCAAAAATTCAAATTTATCATTCACCTTGATGAAGAGAATTAAAATGCTCGAAAAGATATATGAATATGCCTGTTTATTTATTTGAATGTCTTCGTGAGACTTGTCCTTATTTATGCAATCTTCAATCAATAACAAATTCATCACGCTAAGTAAGTAAAAATTTAATATATATTTCCGACTCAAAATCTTTTTAAGATTATTGTTATGTAATAGAAGACTGCTCCAAAACGTATATATTATTTTCAGCAACGGGTATAAATATTCTCTGATTTCTGCTTTTGTCAATGAAACAGCAACGGGTTCTTGTAAAGGTATTTCCATTTCAACGCCTGACAACAATAAGTTGAATAAGGGAAGGGTGTTGCTGGTATTCCTTATATATGTAAACGCTACCTTGTCACTTAAACCATCCTTTTTTGATTGCTGGTAAAAAGAGGAGAGGAAGGATATATTGTTTTCGAAGTTATTTATTAACGATTTTCGGAATCTTGACAAACCAGACCCTCTGTTTTCTTCTGAGACATGTTCTGTTTTTTCTTTAGCAGTTTTACCTTTACCAATGTCGCTTCCGTTTATTTTTTTCTGCTGCTTAAATATTTTCAATAAATCAAGAAGATAACTTGAGGAGTCTTTTATTAGAAGTGTATCATCTTCGGAAATTTCTTTTACGCTTATATAAAAATCACTTACGCTTTTTTCAACATCTGATTCTACTTCTGCTTTTTCATCCTTTACATAATTTTTGTTTAAGCTCAGGTATTCAACAGATTCTTGTTTTTGGATATCCACCAACGGGTCAAAAGAGCGTGCAAACAACAATCTTTCAAAAGAATCGACTTTCAGAATATTTTTAAGTTCATTTAATACCTTAGTTTCACCCCTCAAAAGACTGGTTACGCTTTTTTGTTGATTAACCACAATTGTGACATTCGACTTAATGCCATCGATACGTAAATGGACCTTTAAAACATTCTCCGCTTCATATATTCCCAATAAATCAATGCGCGTTAATGTCTCATCAACTCGTAAACTACCTTTATCGACATTCTTATCGTCTAAAAACACTTCTACCTTTTGTTCCGAATTTAATTCTTTCCAAAGATGAATTTCCAAGACACCTTGATTATTAAGTGTTGCCGATTTTATTAATAAATCTTCCTTAGAAATTTGAGATGAAAAATTTATTGGGACTATAGCTTCTTTATTAATCCTTTCTTTTTCTTTGGGCAGATAATAATTCAGTAATTCTTTATCGAGTTTATTGAAATAAACTGCAGTTTCGACATTACCTTTATAGGCGTTAGTTAAGAGTGCTGCTTTGGTTAAGTTCGGACTACCCATAAGGACATTAATGCAATTTTCCTCCTCAAAAATTAACAGCTTTGCATGAAGATTGCCTTCAGAAATAAAACCACTGGGGAATTTATAGAAGGAAAATTCATCTGTTATGTTTTCGACATTGATATTCGTATATTCTTCCTGAAAGTAAATCGTGACATTTTGACATATGTTTTCTTTGATATATTTTGCCGCTTCAAAATTGCTGTCAAAAAAAGGTGATATCGCATACACATGTTTTATATCCTTTGTCAGTTCTTTGACCTGGGTAATTATCGGTGTTTCAATATTGTGAATAAATTTGTAATTGCCGTTTACATTCTCTGTATCATTTATAATATTTTCCTTTTTCGATAAAACCCTGTCTGTTCTGCTTTTGAAAAATTGGCTTACATTCAACTTTTCAAATAAAGAGCTAATATATTCGTAAAATCCGACAAATATACTCTTTTCATCAGGATTACCTGAAGAAAACTGTGAATACAATTCTGCATTGTCCGACAGACCGCCAATTGTTAAGTTTCCCGAGCCGATAAATATCGTATCTTCATTATCACCCGATAAATATATGATTTTTGGGTGGAATAAGTTGCCCAAGGAAATTCCTTCCGCAACATATACTGAAGAGTCGTACCTTAAGTATTCATGCTGAATATTCTCTGTGAGGCGGAGTTGTGTTAGGTCTGAAAGCACCAAATTATTAACTGAACCAAGTTCACGAAATTTTCTCAATATCCAATTCTCATAAAAAACCAAATCCAGATTATATGTAAGAATAAGCGAACCGTTTATCTCTCTGTCAAATAATCTTCCCTCTTTGTTTTTGCTTAACCGTGTAAGATTAATTTTATTCATAAAACTCTTTTAAGACTTTCTTACCTCGTTCGGTGAGTAAAATTTTCTCACCTTCATAGTTCACTAAATCCAGGTCCTCGAATATGTTTATTATTTCTTCCAACTTCATGACGTTATATTTTGGACGGAAGTCTTGTGCAATGGGTTTAACATTAACAACTCCCTCTTCGATATTGAAGTGAAAAGTGTCAAGGTTTTGACTGTAAAATTTTTGTGTAGCTACCAATTGATGCCTTGTAATTACGTGGCTTTGGATAATATTTACGGTAAATTGAAACAGTGATAAATTTTCCTCAATTGCCTTGTCAACAATCTTTATCCAAGACAATATACTTATACGCTGCGCTTCGCCAATTCCCAAGAAGGTTTCTTCATCCTGTGAATAATCTTCCTTTTTGTAGCGGTTATATAAAGCTATGAGTGTAAAAATAGGGATTTTCAGAAAAGAACTTGTGTTTTCCAAATATTCACCGCGGTTAAGTAAATCAAGGCTAACTACCATCCCCGTTTCAAATAAGTTATTTTTATCTACATCGCTTTTTAATGAATCAACAATCCGAATAAGCGGTTCCTCAATATAATCATTTAAAGGTAATAATGTATCAGTTTGACTGTTAACATCTTTTTTAAGTTCCTCAAAAATCTGCTCGAGCGATAGTTGTTTTTGTGAACTTTTTAAAAGGAAATACAAAAAAAGTGATTCAAAGGAAAAAACCAAATAATTCCTGGAAAATAGGTACCTCCAAAGTGTAGCCATATTATTAATTTTTTCAGGCAATTCAGGTTTTGAACAAATCCACTTTTCAAAATCATGAAGATTTTTACTGCCAAACATATCTATAAATTGGAGAATCAATGCAAAACTATACCTACGGTTTAACTGTTTGTTGTTATCGGTGTTTCTTGCGAAAAATATATCCTCCAATATTTTCCTTTCCTCCTCGTATTTCTTAAGATTGTGGTAACACCAAATGTCCTCGAGTTTATTAAGATAATCAGGATTCCAACCACCGAAATTCTCTAGGTCGACTGATGTATCACCAAGGCTCCTTTCGAAAGATTCTGCGAGCCGCTTTCCGCTGGGTTCGACTAAAGCAGGAACACTCGATGCATCGTTCTCTGTCGTTAGTAACAAGTTATTTAGTTTTGCTTTGTAAATCCAATTATTGTCACGGTACTCGGTCGATTGGAAAAAGGCATCATCGGTAATTTTCTCCTTATTAATTAGCTTATCTAAATTATTCCTTGCGAAGTCAATTCCATCCAAACCTGTTAAAGAGTTATCCATGTGTTTCATTGAATTCGACATCGCATACAAAAATGAAGCGCGCTTTAGGTGTTGTCTATACAATTTCCCTGTTTTATTTTTATCGGAGTTAAAAAAAGACTTGATAACCCAACAATAAAATGAATAATATCTTGCACGCCGTGTGATATTTGATACACCAGAAGTAATCTCCTCAAGGATAGCTTGACCGACGCTTTCCAGGCTCAAATGGTCCCGTCCGCCTGGCCTTCCCACTTTTTCAACCCATAGGGGATAATTATTATCATCCATGCTTAACGTGTTGCAGGTAATATTTTATTGAATATTTTTTCTAGGACATCCCACTGACCCAATTCACCGTAACACGATAAAACTGAATTGTTTTTGTTATTTTTATATATCTTTATAGCTGTATCCTTTGGAATTTTTCGATTAGCGTATTTCATCACATACACATATGAAACTGGTTCCTCTGACATCAATTCTCTTAATCTGTCGGGGATAAAATTTATTATTTTGGAGTAATATCTATTTCTAAGTTTAAGAATTTCAAAATCATACTCGGATTCCGCTAATACCTCTTCAGCGACTTCAAACATCGAAAAGAGCTCTTTTGGTGTTAAGAAATCAATCAACAATCCTAAAACCCAGTTATCAGGATATCTATGCCAAACGTTCACAAGGTCGGTTTTAAATTTTGTCTTAAGGTTATTCTTTTCAATGATTTCATAACCATAATAACGAAAAGAGTTATATTTGGAATTCAAAAAGTATCGTATTAGCTTTGACTTTTCATTATTTGCTATATAAGGACTTATTCCGAATAAAACCTTAGCTATCCTTTGGCTGTTTGGCCATTTTAAGCCATTATTGTGATTTATGGCTTTTTTAATTAATAAATTATTTTTCTTAGGGGGATGCGCCTCGGCACTATATTTAATTTTTTTGATAATTGCTTCGGCCTTAAATCCCGTTGTCTCGTCATTTACCAATAACTCAAGTGCACTCTGATTATCCAAACAATTTACAAAGCCTCTATATAAACCAAACAACCTGTTCTTTTCCTTAATTTCAGGGAATTTTAATAAAAATTTTAATTTTGCATTCATATACTTTTTGCCCTTTCAAAGTAATTTTTAACAAGCTTGCAAATCGACTAGTATACTTCATTAGATTTATATTTCCCCCGCGGTTGTGGCAGTCTTAAAATCAACTCCAAGCTCCTCAAAATGTGCTTTGCCGCACTTAATTTTTTGCGCTTCGGTTGTCCGCAACATGTCGTAGTCCTTAACCCCTTTTGTTTCACGAACGAGATACAAAACTTCATCGTTTTCTTTTAATATAGCCCAGTCAGGATTGTATTCACCAAGGGGAGTGGTAACGGTAAACCATTTTGGAAGTTTAAGAAAAAGTTTAATATCATCTCTTTCATCAAGCTCCTGAGCAAACCTTCTTTCCACTTGCGAGTCAAATACGATAGAATCATAAATTGACTTTTTTACATCAACCACATTTGTAAGATAATCAACAAGCTCTTTTTCTTCAAACAAGCGCATTTCATATTCCTCACCGCCGATTTTTTCGTACTTAATACCATCAATCATTAACTTCCTCAATTCGGAATTGATAATATTTACAACGTTGTCCATAAACCTTTGAGGGTTTTTCTTGAAATCGTCCAGCCTTTCGCATTCCGATAGAATTCTGAAAAGAGTATTCCTCGTTAGTTCCGTTTCCCTTTGTAAATAAGTTAAAATATCGGGAAGAGAAAATGTTTTTTCAATTAAAGTCACTTGATGTCTCTTCTCTTTTGTGTGAACCCCGCTTTTGTCGACTTCAACATCTGCCTTTCTTACAACAATTTTCAAGGGCTCTATTTTTTCCATTCTGCCAATCCTTTCGACACAGTTTTTTACCAAGTCATCAGTTGAGTACTCAACTGAAAATCTGGTTTTTTGGTTAATTTTCCCCCAAAGCTTTTTAAAATCTTCGTTGTCAAAAACTTCTCGCTTTATTGAAAGTTTCTTTTTCTGCTTGTGATTAACTATATGGTTTTGAAGTCTGTAACTTTCGACAATATTAATAATTTCCTCTTTTACATTATCGTATTTATCATCAATTTCAAGCTTAAAACCTTCCATGTCTGGGTCAAATTTATCAAGGATTTTTCCATTTTCATCGATATATTCTTTTACCCATAATTCGGACCAGACACTATCGGAACCATCTTTCCCAACAACCTTTTCCACACCATAGTCAATATAGTGTACTTTGGCAAAAGCATTTTTTGGAATTCTCCCAAACCTAATGCCATAATCTTCCTCGTATTCTGTTTGTAGTTTCCTGGCAAAATCTTCATAGTGTTCATTCGCAATTACCACTAATTTATTTATTGAGTTATCAAACACCCTCTCACCATCCTGGTTCACTGGTATTCTTAAACCTCTTCCAATTTCCTGTCGTTTTTTAAGCTCAGAAGAGGTCTCATTTAGTGTACAAATCTGAAAAACATTCGGATTATCCCAGCCTTCCCTCAATGCCGAATGGCTAAAAATAAATCTTAATGGTTCCTCAAGAGAAAGAAGCTTCTCCTTATCCTTCATTATTTTGTTATATGCATTCTCGTCAGCTTGTGACTCACCTTTGGTATCTTTTTCTCGACCTTTATTGTCAATTGCGAAATAGCCATCGTGAAGTTTTTCGACGGGGTGTTTCTTTATTGCCAAATTTTTATATTCTTCTTTGGAAATTAAACTGTTGTATTCCTCTTCAAACCATTTTGCATATTCACCTTTGATTCTTTTTCCGTCTTCACCATACTCTCGATATCGTGCAACCTTATCGATAAAAAATAAGGTCAAAACCTTCAAGCCTTTATTTTCAAGTTGAAGTTCTTTGTCCAAGTGTTCCTTAACTGCATTTCTGATTTGAATTTTCCTGATTTCATCAGAAAGACCACCAATTGATTCATCAAGGTGAAGTTTCTTCCCGTTAGTAAAACTGACAAACTCCAAACCAGGTTCGACGTTGATTTCATCAACAATAAAACCGCTCTCGTAAGCCTTGCGCTCATCGGACCTAGTATACAAATCATCGCCTGCTTTAACTGTTATCTTTTTCCTCTTTGGACCAGTCGGGGAATCTACCTCCAATTCAATTTTGGCTGAAATACCATTTTTGTTATCAATGGATACCAACTTTACATATGCATCAATGAAGCTTGCTTCTTCCAAGACAGAAGATACAGCCACTTGTTTAACCAATCCAAGCTCAAATGCTTTTATGGGGTCCAGTTTATAGAGTAAATTAAACTCCTGAAGGTGTGTTGCTGAGTATCGCAGGGTGCAAAGGGGATTAAGCATTTTTATCGCATCTTTTGCCTTAGGTGTATTATCGACACTTTGTGGCTCATCAATTATCACAATTGGTTGTGTTGCCTGGACAAACTCAATTGGTTTTCTTCCTGAAAGTTTGTCGTTTTCCCGATAAATAATATTGCCAGTCTTATTTTCAATGTCTTCAACGTTTTTTCTGAAAGCATCAATATTAATCACCATTATTTGGATTTGGTTACTGGTCGCAAACTGCCTGAGGGAATTAATTTTTTTAGAATCATATACAAAATAATCAAAACTCGTTCCGTTATATAGGGTTTTAAAGTGGTCATTGGTTATCTCAATGCTTTTGAGTACTCCTTCACGGATGGCAATTGAGGGAACGACAATGATAAATTTTTTAAAGCCATATTTTTGATTAAGTTCAAAAACCGTTCGCAGATACACGTAAGTCTTTCCAGTGCCTGTTTCCATCTCAACCGTCAAATAGGGAATTAATCTGTCGTCCCCTTCTTTCTTCCCTTTGATTTTTATTCCTTTTACTTCATCAGTTGTATCGAGTTCAAATTTTTCCTGGACCTTATTAATGTTTTCCAATAACTTTTTCTCATCCAGGACTAAATTGTTGCCAACTCCAAGTTCAGTCCTGGAAAACCCTGAAAAAAGACCAATATCTGTTTCAGAAAAACTCACTTCAAAATCACTTTTATTTGGAGGCTGACCATCAAAGACATCAACCACTGAAGAAACTGCGTCAAGTTGAAATTGTTGGTTGGGGTCGAATTTTAATTTCATATATCATACCGTCCGAAACTCAATATCCTTAGTCTTCATTATCTGTACAGCATTTGTTTTTAACTGGTCGTTATTTTTAAAACCGCTATCCATACAAACCACCCTCAAAGGTTCAAGTTTTACCATTTCATCAATCAAATCGCGTGTAATGTCTTCCTCAAGGCAAACAAGCATTCCGCCATCTTCAATCGAATAAACTTTTTTACCTGCGATATCAATTTCTTTTATTGGGGTTGTCAGTTCAAAACTTGTCTTAAGAAGAATTTCGTACAAGATATCCTCTTTACTTGAACCTTCTTTAATGTGATTAATGCTTAACTCAAGCTGCTTTTTGATATCTTCACTGCTTCCGTCCCAAACTTTAAAATTCGAGGTCGCAAGCTTAAACACCTTGAAACCAAGGTCAAGTCCATCCTTTTTGAAAAGCTGCCCATCCTGTTCGTCCTTTATCTTTTTAATAACCCTCCTAATTCTTTCTTTCCCGATATCAGCAATATTTTTAAACCCTGCTTTGAAAGCTTCAGACAAAGTGTCAGAATTTTCAGGTAATTGCACCATTATAAATTTTCTATTACCCCCATCTTTCTTGTTCAAATCAAAAACAGCATGGGCCGTGGATGCAGAACCAGCAAAGAAATCCAAAATAATATGGCCATTTTCGGCTTTTGTAGACAATTTCAACATCATTTCGACAAGCATGGTTGGCTTTGGTGTGTCGAATATTTTCGAACCGAATAGTTCCTTAATCTCTCTATTGGCGTCATCTGTACTTCCAGCTTCTTTATAGGACCAAAAGTTTGTTGGCGTCATTCCTTCACGAGCCTCTGAAAGAAAACGTTTTATGCTTGGATATTTAGCTTTTCCATCGGAACCCCACCAAACCCTATTTTCTTGTATATATTTTTCAAAGACTCTTTTTTCACTTCTCCAAGCTTTTTCTTTGGGTGTTATTTTTTCACTAGTATTTGGATTTATAATTTCATAAGTTAAATTTGGTCGTTGTTTTGGTGTGGCTTGACTGAAAAACGGCATTGCCTTCCAAACCCCCCTTGGGTCATTGTCTGGATTTGAGTACCTTTCGTCAGCTTCCTCAGTTCTTGGCAGTAAGTTAGGCATATAATCTGGAGATTTTGAATAAATCAGAAGATGGTCAATAACAGAGGTGAACCTATCAGTATTATTACTTCTTGTATATCTTTTTTGCCATTCAACTTGAGCTACAAAATTTTCTTGTCCAAAAATTTCATTACATATGGATTTTAAGTTTATTAATTCTGTATCGTCGATACTAATAAACATTACTCCATCTTTACTCAATAGATTTTTTGCAAGATATAACCTCGGGTACATCATATTCATCCATTTACTGTGAAATCTCCCGCTTGTTTCGGTATTTGTGGAAAACTTCTTTCCTTCCGCGTCAACCTGTCCTGTGTATTTGAGATATGTTTCCAGAGTTTCTGAGAAGTCGTCGGGATACACAAAATCGTTACCAGTATTGTATGGTGGGTCGATGTAAATCATTTTCACTTTTCCGTAATATGATTTTTGCATAAGCTTCAAAATTTCAAGGTTATCTCCCTCAATAAAAAGGTTTTCCGTATCATCAAAGTTTACGGATTCTTCTTTATCGGGTTTTAAAGTTCCAACGCTTTGCTGTTGGATTATTTTGAAGCAATCAGACTTTCCAGGCCACTGCATTCCGTATCTTTCCTTTCCCTCATCAATTTCCTCACCCAACACCTTTTTGAGTTTTTTGAAATCGACTTTATTTTCAGTAACTGTTTCGGGGAAGACCTCTTTCAGTTTTCCGATTTTATCTTCCTTAATATCAAGAGATTTTAGGTCCAGTTTTGTGTCATCTTTACTCATATTTGTTTAGACTACCTCCCATTCTATCGTAAATAGTGTTTCTATTGAAGTACTTTGATTTAGTTTTTTTTCGATTTTATCAATAAGTTCGTCCTTTTCTTTTTCGATATTTTTGCTTTCCTTTTCAAAACTTACCCAATATTTATCTCTTTTTAATTCAAGATTTCTTACTTTTTTCCTGATTTCCAGTTTTTTGGGCAGATTTGGTGCAAGTCGTGCTTTCTTTTTAAGCTCCTTTATTCTTTCATCCAATTCCTTAAGTTTGACCTTTAGTGATTTTCTTTTATCTTCCGCCCATCTATCCAACTTATCCATTTCACTTTCAAAAAAATCAGCATTTCTTTCTGAAATATCAACCAATATTCTTTTCTTTTGAAGCTCAGTTGAATCCTCCAGGCTGTTCAAGATATCGTTTGGAATAATAGTTTCTGCAATATCTCCCTTAAGCGAAAACAGTCGACTGCATTGTTCATGGCTTAATTGACCGCCGTCCTTGTCAATTCCGATAAAGATTAAATTATCTTCTTCTTCCAGTGATGAAATTTTTAATTTGCTTAACATCAAATATCCCGTTTTACCTAATAAATCTTCCAAGACAGTTATTTTGGGGAGTTGATTTGAATAATCAAAGTTAAGCTTTTTTATGGGAAGTTGCACCTCTTTTGTTTCAGATAAAATATTTTTTGCCAACTGATGACCTATCCTGTAAATATACCCATCCTCCGAATACTTATTCATAAAATACGTTCCTAGCTTTACAGGTTCACTTTTAAAGGGGTTTTTCTTTAAATCGAATGAGTAAGTATCATTGTTTATTTCTGCGCAATCCTTGAGATAATAAGAAGTAATTTCCCAAAGCCATTTATCAAATTTAGATAAATAATCCGAAGCAGTTCTCATGTTTGTTTTTAGTCTTTCGTGAACCTCTTCATCAAAATTTTCCAATATAGCCTGTCTAGTCTCTTTAATTTTTTCTGAAATGGTTGTTTCAAGCTCAGTTTGTAGCTGGTCGAATGCTCTGTTTATTTCATCTTCTGTCCTACATTCCTTGTAAATATCAACAATTCTTTTTTCCAAATCTATTCCCGATTCGATACTTCCTAATATTTCATCACTCGCTCCAAATACTCCGTCAAAAAGTTGGAACTTTTCCTTCAGTAGTTCGTAAATCCTTACATCTGCAAGGTTGTTTTCATTAAGAAAATTTACAACGACAACGTCAAATTTTTGCCCATACCTATGGCAGCGACCGATTCTTTGTTCAACCCTTTGCGGATTCCAGGGCAAGTCGTAATTAACGACCATTGAACAAAATTGCAGGTTTATTCCTTCTGCAGCAGCTTCTGTAGCAACAAGAATTTCAGCACTTTCTTTGAAGTAATCAATTATTGCTGCTCTTTTATCTGCACTTTTGGAGCCACTAACCTTATCAGTACCTTGGTGACGTTTTAACCATTCAGCGTATATCTCACTGGAAAGACTGTCTTCATTGGTCCCGTTGAATGTAATCACCTTACCTTTATGTTCTGTGTTTTGAAGTAAATCAAAAAGATATTTTTGCGTTCTTCTGGATTCGGTAAATATAACTGCTTTTCTTTCTGCGCCGAGGCTGTGAGCTTTTTCAAAACCAACTTTTAATGCGGGCAACAATGCCTCTCCTTTTGAGTTTTTGGTAATTGATTTTGCGAAGTCGCGATATTTTTTTACTTCTTCAAGTTCTTCTTTAACTTTTTCAAAATCAATATCTGAAAAATTATTTCTGTCGTTGTTATCATTTTTCCATTCTTCATCAATCTCCTCATACGTTTCGAAATCTTCCTGGAGGTTAAGCTGGTTGGATGAGGGTTGAGTTTGATTTTCCATTAGTTCGGTTAACCTAATTACTAAAGAGTCCAACGTTCCTGCGATTGCAAATGTCGAAGAGGACAGAAGCTTCAGTAAAACTAATGTAATTAGATGCCTTGCTCTCTCGGGAAATGCATAAAGTTTGTCTCTTCTTAAATAATCCAATATCCAGTCGTGAAGGACTTGTTCATTTTCAGAAATAATAAATTTTTGTGTAATTGAATGTCTGTTCGTAAATTTGATATATTCCAATACCTGTCGACGGAGGGTTCTATGGCAAATAGGTTTTAATCTGTCCTTAAGCTCCGCGTATACATCATTATTACTAAGGCGGCTATATTGATATTTAAAACTTTTGAAATCTCCAAAGTTGTATTCATCAATAACGCTGGTCAAACCATAAAGCTCAAGTAATGAGTTTTGCAAAGGAGTTGCGGTAAGAAGCAACTTGTTCGTGTGTTTTAAACCTTCTTTTATAGTTTTGGCAATTTTATTTTCTTTTTTATAGACATTCCTAAGTCTGTGCGCTTCGTCTATTACAACTAAATCCCAGTTGATGTTTTCCAAATATCTAATCTTGTTATATGCAAAATTGTAAGAGCAAATGACTATTTCGTTATTTACATCAAATGGATTTTTGTTTCCATTGTTAACGCTTTCTTTGAACGAATTACCATCAATAATTTGTGAATTAATGTAAAACTTTTCTAAAAGTTCCTGGTTCCACTGTTTCCTAAGGTTAGCAGGGACAATAATAAGTATCTTTCTTTTTAACTCCGCCCACCTTTGAGCAATTACCAAACCAGCTTCAATTGTCTTACCAAGTCCCACTTCATCAGCGAGTAAAACTCCCTTTGAAAATGGGGACTTAAAAGGGAAAAGTGCTGCTTCAATTTGATGAGGGTTAAGGTCAACTTTTGCATCAGAAAGTACAGAAGCCAGCCTTTCTGGGGAGTTAGCTGCTGATTTCTTTGTTAACTCATGGGCATAGTATTTAGCATGATATTGGGTAATATGCATAAATTAAGCATATTTTACTCCAAAGATGCACTATTTTGATAGTTTGTGACTCAATTGTAATACCAATCCCAGGAAGGAGACTCCACCTCTTTTATGTTACTGCGAAGCATTTTATACATACCGTTTTCTAAAGTAGTCTGCCAAGTTCCCTCATAGAAGTGATAATCCACCTCACCATCATTCCAATTTTTTGTTGAAAATTTAACAAACGCTGTATCTTTTGTGTTTTCATAAGGTTCGGAAAGATAAACCTCAACATCAAGTATGTCTGTGAACCTTCCTGTCCACTCATCAAAATCTGTCTTTTTCAGATACTCCTCACTTAGTAGATTAAATCCGTCCTCCATCCTTCTGGCTTTAAGATAAACATAAAAAGCTCTTACAGCTTCTTCAGGGGATATTGAAGGGTCAACCTGAATCTTTGTTATGTTTTGGTCCGTAAGGTTAGGAATTTTACTGAGAATATCAACTGAAGCAATAAAAAGAGACTGACCTGAAAGGCTGAGGGTGTTAACTCCAACCACCTTTCCACACCTTTCGATAATCGGACCCCCACTCATACCCTGGACTAAATCAATATCCGTATGGATATACCTTACTGGATAGTGTTTTGACTCTCTTACACCAATATATTTACCTTCCGTTACGGTGGCTTTACCTGTTATTTCCGTACCCAAGGGGTATCCTGCAGATATTAACTTCTCATTAGGATAAAGCACTAGGGGGTCAAGAAATTCAAGCACCAACCCAGGATACTCCTCGCTAATATTTAGTAATGCAAGGTCTGCGCTTTCATCGCCGATAATGCTTGTAGGAGTGGTAAAACGTCCGTCAGGAAAGATAATTTTCGGGCTGGGTTCATCGGCTATGACATGGAAGTTTGTTAACACCTGTTTTTTGCTTATGAAAAACCCTGAACCTTCGGAGTAACCTCCAACAATTCTGACAACTTTTTCTTCAAGATTATTATCCACTCCAAATGAACAGATAAATTTACCGATGTAGCCATATTCTTTGCTCAAGTAATCTACAATTACAAAAAGAGAAACAATCATATAAAGCACCCCCGCAGATATAAAAATTGCTTTAATAAAGTTTTTCAGACCTCGAAACGGATATGAAATTGTATCCCACAAAAGGCTCAATATTGCCAGTAAAAGTTTGAAGGCAATTTTTATTGGGTAGTAAATGAAGTAAATGAAAAGTTTGATTGGGAATAATTTAAGAGGGAAAACAAGCTTTTTAATATACGCTTTCTCCGCTGCAATGTGGTTTCCGATTTTCTTTTTAATTTTGTTAATAATTTTATCCATTGAATTTAACTATATTCTACTACAAACAAGGCAATTGGCCGATTTATGCGGCTAACCTTCTTTTGTTTTTTTTAGCAGTTCATCCAGCCGTTCAAACTGACATCTCTCACCCTTGCTTAAACCCAAGATAGTAAGCTGAATGAAAAACTGCTGCCAGGTACGACCGAATGCCCACAATGACCGTGTGCCGTTGATAAATTTCTCGCCTTCCCATTTGTCTTCATACCTGGTAACTTTTATACTGTTATCGGGATTGTAGATATTTCTGTATGTAAGACTCTTTGTTGCACCCTCGTCCGAATATGTTTTAAGGTCAGGTTCATACAGCGAGCTTGCTATCATATCCACACCGTTTGAGCTGAATACATTGGCGAACAGAATATTTTTTGAAAAGTCCGACAGCTCGGGTCTGTCCTCGATTTCCAATTTATGAGGTATAAAACCTGTTTGATAGTTCCTTTTCCCAATTTCATTATTCACTTTATTTCACCTCCTTTCTAAGTCACTAAAAAACCTCTCCATGAAAGAGAGGTTAAAAAGTTTTGCCAACAATATCGGCCAAATCTTTCCCTCTTTCAAGGGCTGGATTTGCCACCGTGGTTGTAAGACTCGGTTGGCGGTGCTTCTGTGGGCCAGTGCCCTCAGCACACTCTTGATTTATTGCCTTGTGGATTAATTGTAGAGTATAACTTTTTTTATTTCAATATTAATATTATAAGATTAGTCACTTACCTTACATTACCTGACATTTTCCCTAATTTAGCTATATGTGAAGCGTGTTGTATAGAAGAATTTTGGTAAAAACAACAGTGTCACTTTTTGTCATAAGATAACCTATTTGGCTTTATTTACTCTCTAAATACTATGGGGAATATTTTGTGATAATCGCTTAGTGGGATTTCTTTAAACCTTCCAGGTAATTTAGAATATCCCTCCCGAAGAACAAGTATGACCTGCCAGTTCGCATAGATGGTATATCACCTTCCCTTACCAATTTTTCCGCTTTTGGTCGGCCGATTCTCAAAATCTTTTTCAGCTCCAAATAAGTATAAAGAGAGTCTGGACTCACAGTTATTCCTAACATAATTAATGTTTAACAAAACGTCCTTAAATTGAATAGTAACAATATCTTTACATTAACTGGAGTTGACAAACGACATTTTGGTGGGATAAAAAGTAGATAGTGTTAGAAGTGCATTGAATTGTGTGCTGACCAAAGCACTTGGCAGGACCACTTTAAAAGGGTGATGAAAAATGGAGTGGTCTTTTTTATTGGAAAAACAATGAACACCGACATCAAAGAATCAATTTTGAAGGATACGAGAGTAAGCCGCTCAGAGATTTTGATTGTTTTATTTCTGTCTCAGAACGAGGGTATTTGGTGTCACGGACAACGAACGCTCGCACTTGAATTGGGTTTAAGCAGGCAGACCGTTCACAAAAGTATTAAAGACCTTGAATTATATGGATATTTGGAAAAGGAAAATTCTCTTATCGGAAGATGCAAAATAATTATTTTGAATAAATGAAAAGAAAAGGGAGATATAACAGGGTTTGGAAAAGACTGGCCAAGTCGAAATGGGCACCCTTGCAAAAAAGAGAATTGTATCCAGTTCTAACATCATCGATTTCAGACAAGGCTTTTCGTTTGTGGATATGCCTTCGTTTTATGATGTTGGACTTCGAAGACGACCCAGGTAACCGTATAACAAAGGTAACTATGGAGGAATTGTCAGAAGCCCTTCATTGGAGCAAAAGCGATGTCGGGCGTATTTTCGAGGAACTTTATGAGGCAGGTTTTCCTGGTCTTGTCATTTGTAGAGGGCGTGGAAAATACGAAATTTATAACCTTGGTGTTAACGGGACCGAGCCTGAAGTTAAATAATTATCTTGGGATAAACTAAGGCTAAAAACATATATGTAGCACTTGGGACAAACCATGAAGACCTTTAAGGCACAAGTCTCGGGACAACTTAAGGCCAAAACACAGGACACATAGGGGGAATACAAATAATAAGAAAGATATTATGAAACACAAAAACTTCTTGAAAGTTATGTTACTAGATTATCAGGTAAGTCATTTATTCCAAGAGTTAGGCGGGAGGGGCAAGTCACCTTTTGCAAAAAGGATTATTAAAGCCGACGCCTGCCCTTGCTGGCTACCTAAAGGAAGGAGGTGATGACGATGAGCAAAGTGACGATAGTTTACGAAAACAATAAACCAAAGTTCGCGATAGGCATTGACCACTACCAGTGGATTTTGGCAAAACAAAAGAAGAAGAGGGGTGAGTGGATGGATAAGTCATACCACCCGAACCTCAGCAACTTGCTGGACGAGCTGGCAGAATTCATGTTCAAGAAGAATACAAAGAAGTTAGAGGAAATAAAAGACTTGGAAAAAGCTATAGACAAGACATACCACTTAATAGAATTGCTAGGTCCAAAGCTGAATAAATTAAAGGGGTTGACGCGGGAGGACGAACGTAGAAGGGTCTTTATCCAAAAAAAGGTATAGACCGTCATCTTGCGCTCAAAATATGAAAATGAATATGAATAAAAAATATAATGACAAATATAATGTAATATGAGTAAATATGCCGTAATATCGGCATATTCTACTTGACAAGCCAACCGTAAAATGATATAAATACAGTTGCTCAGTAAATTTCACTGACCCCATAGTGGGACAGGCTCCATTCACGAGGACATAAGCGCCTCAAAGCCTACGAAATAAAATATTTTCGTATGGCAAACAATACATTTAAATATACTCAATTCAAATTGGAAAAGTTAAACAAGGTGGAAGAAATCTTATATGAACTGGAAGAATATAAACCCCTGACACTTCGGCAAATTTATTATCAGATGGTCGGTAAGGGGTTTATCCCAAACAACAAAAGTCAATACAACATGTTATCCGAACTTTTAAAGTGGGCAAGAATTGACTGTCGCATCAGTTGGAATGACATTGAAGATAGGTCAAGATTCTACAACTCTCCCGAAACAGACAGAAGCCTTGATTCTTTTGTCAAAGCTTGGGATGACAGCTATTTGTCAGGATTCAAACTTGATTACTTGGCAAGTCAACAAAATTACATCGAACTTTGGTATGAGAAGGATGCAATAACAAGTGTTATTCGAAAAATTGCTTCAAAATACAGACTTCCGACAGTTGCCGCTACAGGTTACAACTCAATAACGTTCCAGCATGACTTTACGGAGAGAATTAACAATAAACCTGATAAGCAACCTGTAATTCTTTTCGCTTCAGATTTTGACCCTTCTGGTCTTGATATGTTCGAATCAATCCAGAAAACTATAAATGACGAAATGGGGTTTAATCATCGCGGAATAATCTTCCGAAGGGTTGCTCTGTCAAGAAAGCAAATAGATGAGTTCCACTTGCCAAAATCAATTGATGCCATAAAACCAAAAGATTCAAGAGCGCCGAAATTTATAAAAGAGTATGGCAATATTGCAGTGGAAATTGATGCATTAAAACCCAGTGACCTACAAAGGATAATTGAGGACGCGGTGCTTGAGTATATAGACCCTCTGTTGCTCGAACAAAAAATGAATGAGGAAAAATTAGTACTTCTGAATATACAAGAATTTTTAAAGGATTTTTATGTGTTCAAAGTAAGCAGGAAATGGAATCTTAAAGTTGGGGGGTGAGTAATATGAACAAAGATGTAGTTGAATATGATGAAATAGAAATCGAAGCCGATATGGTTATCCTGCGGAAGGATGGCAAGGAAGTTGACGGTCTGTCTATTGTGGACAGCATTGAAGAATATCTTCAAATGATTGGTCCTAAATGGAACAAAGAATACAAAAAAGTTTCTAATAATTCCTGACCTTCAATACGAACTCCTGCCCATTCTCGGTCATCTCCACATGGGAGGGGTCGAATAACTGTGCGACTCTCTTGCGTAATAGCTTGATTGATTCTTCCCACGTCCGCTCGTCCTTGAGCAGCGGGTGTTGTCTGACCACTTGCGTAAAATAGGACAAGCTGGCATGGCTGTATCTCATTGTGTTTCTCGGGTCCTGGTGTCCGACAATTGTCGCAATGTCAGCAATTTCGACCCCCTGTTCACGCATGGTGGTAATGTAAGAATGTCTGAACTGATGACAAAAGACCTTCTTTGTGATTCCGACCTCCTTTGCCCGACGCTTCAACTCTATGTTGACCCACTGGCTGTTCTTCATACCGAAGACAGATGATTCGCCTGGCGAACAATCTTTCAGCATTTTGTAGAGCTTCTCACTAATCGGAACCATCCTGTCACTGCCATTTTTGGTATTCCTGAAAATACAAAAAGCGGGTGTTCCGCGGACGTCCTCCTGGACCAGTGATAGAATTTCGCCTATCCTGGCCCCTGTCGTTCCCATCAGCAGGAACAATGCGTTGTATTTTAGGTCTGGTCCTGCCTCGGCTATCCTCTGGATTTCGTCCGCAGTCAGCACCTCACCTGTAAATGTTCGGTTTTCCCTGAAATACAGGTAATCCCTGAAGTCGTCCGTTTTAAGATAAATACCGAGAGTTTTTGCCAACTTGATGAAGTTGTTGCGGTAACTGACAGAATATCCGCTCTCACGCATGTGTTGAATGAACAGGTTGAAGTTGTCGCGGTTGAACTCTTTGTCGCCGAACCAGGTCTTGAGGGTCTTGAAACGGCTTTTGACAGCGTAAACTGCCGATGGTTTATCGGAGTGCTTCCTGTCATTAAGCAGGAATGATTGTAATTGCTCCCACGAAACGTTAACGATTTTCATAATCGTGATAACGTTCCGAGGAGAAAAAAATCACTACCCCGAAACTATGTCGGAAATCTAATTTCCTTGTGCCGAGGAGAGGAATCGAACCTCTATCTGAGCTTCTTCAGAGCCCCGCAGTCACCAAGTTTGCTACCTCGGCATTTACTGAGTAGCTCCATATTCGCCAGGCGAAAATGGTTTCTCCAAGGCGCCCGCCGTGACCACCTTGGCTACCTCGGCTAAAGTTGCTATATTATAGCAGATCATAATCAAGTTAAACCTCTTAAAATGAAGTTTGAAGAATTCTATAACAAGTATTTTATGGAGCAAAAGAGTGATTTTTATCATTTTTCAAAAGAAGGTTTTTCAAGGATGAAAAGGAGTATTGACTCACTCCACGATTATAATCACATTGAAAATCTTTTTGGATTACTGGACGAATTTCTTAAAAAGCACAAAAAGATAAAAAATAGGTTGGATTTGAAGGCGGTATTCCTTGCAGTATGTTGGCACGACGGATGGAAGGCAAAACATGATCCAAAAACAGTAGGTTCAATAATTTATAACCAAGCTATGGAAGGAATATTTGCTTCACAATTATTTAAAAAAGAATCTAAAAAATACGCTGTAGACAAATCTACTATTGAGAAAGCATCGTATGCTATTCGAAAACACAGTTCTCTCCAGTTTTTGAAAAGAAAAACACTCGAATCAAAAGTCCTCAAAGACATCGACAAAATTGATTCGGTTAATTTTGATAGGTTTCTCTACGCCAAAAATAAAAACTTCAGGTTTCATAAAAGAAGACATCTCTTTCTAATAAATCTTTACATGACCAGATTGTCCCGCGACGTTTATAATTTTGCCTGGACAAAAGACATCTTACGATTAAAAAGGAAAAACTTCCTCGAAAGATTTAACCGTGAAGTAAGGCAGACCAACTTGAGTGGACGCGGTAGGATTTGACAATTTGCATTCTAAGTTGGTTATTCTCCTACTTGGTGTGGATCCAGTAGGACTCGAACCTACGACCTAACGGATGTAAACCGTTCGCTCTAACCAACTGAGCTATGGATCCAAGTGAGTCGGGCCGGTCTAACCTAAGCCAAAGGCTGATCGCCATCTGGACGAAACTGTGCTCAGCGACCACGTGTGCGGGGAAGTTTCCTAAGATTGAACCAATCCTTAGAAATTTCCAGCAGCTTATTTTAGCATATCCAGATCGGTATGTTTACTTAAATATCCGTCACTTGGTACTCTTTCAAAATATCATTGGGTGTTTTCCTGTTAAGACCTAGGTGTGCTCTTTTGGTATGGTAGTA
>C687J35174_10001039_pt1 | contig 40666 bp, 47 predicted proteins | sample RifCSPhighO2_01_FD_35174 | JGI IMG/M metagenome (IMG submission 35174) | reverse complement strand
AAGGCGGTGGAGGTTGGGAATGTTTTTAAGCTCAAGACAAAATATTCTTCCCCTTTTGGTTTGAAGTTTAAGGATGAGAAGGGAGAGGAGAAGGAGGTGATTATGGGGTGTTATGGGATCGGGCTTACCCGGCTTTTGGGGACGATTGCCGAAGTGCATCACGATGACAAGGGACTTGTATGGCCGGAGAGTGTCGCGCCATTTCGTGTTCATCTTATTCGGCTTGGAGAGGATGAGGGGGTACGGAAGGTGGCGGATGAGGCGTATGAGGAACTTCAGAAGAAGGGAATTGAGGTCTTGTATGATGATCGCGACGCGTCGGCTGGAGAAAAATTAAACGATGCCGACCTTCTCGGAATGCCCTATCGCGTTGTGGTCAGTGTAAAGACGATTGAAAAAAAGAGCGTTGAGGTGAAGAAGAGAGATGAGATGGACGCAAGACTGCGAAAGCTTTCGGATGTGGTTCAAGAATGTTTATAAGACCCACTGCGTAAAGATTACGCTGTCGGTAAAACTCAAGAATTTCGAGTGAGGCGAAGTGAAAATTTTGAGGAATATAAGAGCGTATCTTCCGAAAAATTTTCACAAAGCCGTAGCCGAAATTAAGGAGTTTTAACAGGAAAAATCTTTACGCAGTGGGTCTAGAGTGTTTTGCAACGAAGTTTGAGATTATTGCGATTGAGCAAGACGTTTTTTAAGTTGCATCACTTCTTTCTCGGGCGTCAGCTCTCTCTTCATCCACCCTCTTGCTTTTGTTTCGTTTACGGATTCATCTTCAAAGAGCCTGATAACTTCTTTTGCCGCTTCTTTTTGGACGTCAAAGTACTTTTTAGCGTCTAGGATTTCAATCCGGTTCTCGTTTATTTGGATTGCTTTTTCCCGAAGAGCGCGCTGGAGCGTGTATATTGTGGCGGAGAAATAATCATCTCCTTCCGGCTGATCTTTTAGCATTTGCAAAGAGCTTGTAACCGACGCGGCTGCCCACTCATCAAGCGTTCCTTCAAGCGTTTGTTTTTCAAGAAGAGACGGGATGAGAGCGCGGAGCGCAATTTCAGATTTTACCTCATCAATCGTTGTGAGAGGTTCTTTTCCGAGCCGTTTTGATTCTTTTGTTCCGTCAAAGTATATGTCGTGAGCGAATTCGTGCATTTGAGTAAGCGTCCGCGACATTTGTTCTATGCGTCCGCGCGTTTCTGGACTTGAATTATTTTGGAACGGTCCGTTTTCTATGTTTTCGGAAATCATTTCAGGAAAATTTTTGTCGTACGCTCTCCTTTGCTCATTGAGAAACATAATGATTACCGGATCGGTATCCGCTACTGCCGCGCATCGCAGGCCTGCTCCGAAAGATTCTATGCTGACAACCGTTTTTGTTTCTGTTTTTTTCATGCGGTTCGCAAATTTTTTGGAACCTTCGCTTAGTTCGCTCAAGCTTTCTGCCATTCCGCTTTGAATGTTTTTGAAAACCGTGTCTTCTTGTTTTGAATCCGGAGTTGCTATGGAAAGGGTAAATTCAGGATCTACATAAGGTTCTTTTGTGTAGCCTTGAGCTGAAGGAGTAAGCTGAAGGGGGAAATCGGAGCGTACAAGATCTCCATAGAGCTTTTTTCTAACGCTTTTTTGAAGCGCTTCGGCGTTTTTTGGATCTTTTTCACGAAATAGTTTCGCGATTGTTTCTACGTATTCTTGAAACACTGCTCCGCCTGGCATATTTTTCCAGGACGCGTCCCGAGCTTCTTTGCCGTCCGCGCTTTTTCCGTCAGCGATAAAGCCAAAACTTTTTTCAATATACGTCGCTTCTCGAGGAAACATTTCCGCGATTGTGTGAAGCGTCGGTTTTTCGCCCGAGATTGAGAACACCACACCTTTTGTTCCTTTTGCTGGTTCTTCCGAGAGCTGGGTATACGCAAGAAAGCGGATAAAAAGAGCATCCATTTTTGATGAGGCTTGAAGCACATCAATGCAAAGGTCTCTTGTTGAAGGATTGAGCGCGAGTTTTTGTAAATCTTCTTCGGTGGCATGTTGCAGGATTTTTTGCCATATGACGGTTTCCATTCGTTTTACGGTATGCGCCATGACCGCCAACAAGACAGCCCGTCTTTGCGGTTGTTCGCTGTCTCGCATCTCATTTTCTACTTCCTCAAACCAGTTATTTGTAAGCGTGTTTAAAAGCGCCTCATCGGAAAATTCCCGAATCGTGTGCGCCCCTTCTTTTATGCCGGAAATGCGTTCCGCGATTCGTTCGCGTATGACTTCGCGAATATTGTCTGAAAGTTCTAACGCGCTTTCCCATGGCTTTACGGTTTCGTAAAGTTTTGTCCAGTGTTTTTCCGGATCGGGGAGACCATCTTCTCCGGGTTCGGTGTGGAGGAGTTCGTTTGCCTGCCTAATGTACCGAAGTGATTTTGGAGGAAGAAGGCGTTCTTTAAGGTGTTCTTTTTCTTCGGTATTGTTTTGTTCCGAAACTGGTTGTGGAAAATTTTCAAAACTCATAAATAAAGTGTATCACAAAAGGATGAGAAGTAATAGGCTTTTATATGTTTTTGACGTCAGACGTCCAAATATTAGTTTTTAGGAGTTCGGTTTTTTTTAAATGTCTTGTAAAAGTAAATTCCTTGATTCTTTATTCCTTATTCTTTATTCTTACCATAATGAATTTTAAGAAGATTGTCGGCATTGATTTGGGGACAGATACCATACAGGTGTATCTGAAGGGGGCGGGAATCGTGATTGATGAGGCTTCCATTGTCGCTTTTAATAACCGTACGAATCGCATTATCGCGGTTGGGACGGAGGCGAAAAAAATGATGTCGCGGACGCCTACGCACATTACCGCGCTTCATCCCGTTGCGCACGGTATTCTCGCGGATTTTGATATGGCGAAGGAGATGATTCAACGGCTTTTGAAGAATAAAAGTTTGCCGTGGAGCTGGGTAACCGAGGTCGTGCTTGGCGTTCCCACAAACCTTACCGAAGTGGAGAGGAAGTCGTTTGAAGATTTGGTTCAGGAGGCCGGGGCGGGAAAGGTGTATTTGGTTGAACAGCCGCTTCTTGCCGCTTTGGGAAGCGGACTTGATATTTATCAGCCGACCGCGTATCTGGTTGTTGACATGGGAGCCGGTACGACGGATATGGCGATTGTCGCGATGAACGGAATTGTTGTTTCGCGCCGATTAAAGGTTGGAGGAAATTATCTGAATAATGAAATTATCAAGGCGGTCAGAGAGGAGTTGAAATTGCATATCGGGGAACCGACCGCGGAGGAGATTAGAATCGCGGTCGCTTCCGCTATTCCGCAATCAGAGCGGCTTGAGATTACCGTTCGGGGAAGAGACGTTTCAACAGGCCTTCCGAAGGAGATTATCGTGAAAGACGCGCAGGTTAGGATTTGGATCGCGCGTTCTCTAAAATTTGTTACCGAGAGTATTAAGGATTTAATTGAAGAAACGCCCGCCGAGCTTGTGGGAGACGTGTATAAGAACGGGATTTATATGTGCGGGGGAGGAAGCTTGCTTCGCGGAATTGATAGTTTAATTGAGAAGGAGATTGGAGTAAGCGTGCGGGTTGTGGAAGACCCCCTTCGGTGCGTTGCCCGTGGCGCTGGCATGATTACCGACCACTTAGAAATGTATCATCAGATTTTGAATACATTTTCCAGTCCCGGATTTGGAGGGAAGAAGGGGTAGGCTAGAAACTAGAATCTAGAAAATAGAAGCTAGAATTGGTACACTTGTCTTTCGTTTTTTTTTACGAGACATTATGAGGTCTTTTGGTTCATATCTCGCGCTCGTTTTTGTGCTTTTTGCCGTTTTTGGGGCTGTGTTTTTTCACGCTCGGATTTTTGATTTTCTCTCGCGAGCGCGCCTGCTTGCCCGCTCATTTTCCGACCAGTCTTTTCGTTATGAGAAGACTCTTCAGCTTGAAGTTGAGAGAGACCTTCTTCGTAATGAGGTCGCGATTTTTAAGAATCGCGCTTTATCTAAAGACGATGTTCTTTCCGGTTCACAATACACTTCAGCTCCCCTGTATTCTTTGTACCCTTATCAGGATAAGAGCCTTTTAGTTATTGAGTTTGGTTCTTCCGATGGCGCTCGCTTGGGGAGCCCCGTCTTTGCTTTTCCGCGCGTTCTTCTTGGAGAAATTTCTTCCGTTCGCGACACTCAAAGCGAGGTTAAGACGATTTTTGACACGAGATGGGTAAGTAGTGTCGTTATAGAGCCGGACCCCAAACGTCCTCTTACGGAAAGGAGGGAAGAAGAGCCAGCTAGAGGAGTATTAAAAGGCGGACTTTCTCCTCATGTTGAACTTGTGCCCAAATACGCGTTTGTGGAAGAGGGAGATTTGGTTATCAACACATCTCCAAAATTTCCCTATGGGACAATCTTGGGAATTGTGGAGAAGGCGGAATTGGGGGGCGAGAATTTCTGGTCACGAATCGTTGTGAGGCCGTTTTTTGAATTGGACGACATTTATCGTGTTTTTGTTCTTGCTTCATTTCCTTAAATTATGTTTCTTTCTTTTGTTATAAAATTTTTAGGACTTGTTTTTCTTTTCCTTTTCTTTTTTACTCTTCAGATTTCTCACGTGTTTGTTTTTGGAAGAGTACAGCCGAATTTTTTACTCATCCTTTTCTCTTTTTTTATCGTGTTTTTATCGGTTCGCGGACAGTCGGTTCTTTTTGTTTTTTCTCTCATCTTTTTTCTTCTTTTGATTTTCTTTTTTTCGCGTTTTTTCTTTTTTGAAACGGCGCTTCTTGTCTTTTTTTCCTTTTTCCTTTTTTTCGCGCAGAAGTTTTTTACGGGAACTCTTTTTGCCGATTTTTTTCTTACCTTTCTCCTTCTTTTTCTTTTGTTCTACGGAGCTTCCAGTTTTTCTTATTTGTCCAGAGAGCTTTTTTCTCTTTATGCTCTTGAGTTTTTGTATGACTTATTGCTTTGTCTTTTGATTGGCTTTGCATTTTTTTCTCAAGAGAAAAAGCGTTTTTCAGGTTATGTTTCACTCTAGAAATTTTGTTGCGCAACGCGTATGAGAAAGTCGGGATTTTCATTTGAGGATATTCTTTCAGACAGGGATACTTCTGAAGATTTGCTTGAACTACCTCTTGCTCCGCATATTTTTCGCGCCGTTCGCGTTCTTTCTTGTATTGTTGTGTTTGCCGTTCTTTTTCAGGTTGTAAAAATCGGAGTTTTTGAGCATCAGGCGTACGGCAGGCGCGCCTCTCAAAATATAAAAAATCTTCGCGTCGTGCAGGCCGAACGCGGGACTGTTCGCGACCGGTTTGGGAAGCCGCTTACCCAAAATGAGAAGAGCTTTCGCGTATTTTTAATCCCTAAGGAGTTGCCGGAGGACTCCGCGGAACGCGAGCGCGTGTTGCGGGAAATTTCCGAATTTTTTCATTCCGACCTTGATTCTTTACGTTCTCTTGTCGCGAAAAAGAAGCAATTTTACGACGACAAGATTCTTCTCGCGGAAGATTTAAAAGATGATTCTCTTGTTTCCATATCAACCCTTTCTTTGACGGGGGTGTTTTTGGAGGAGGGCTTTCGGCGGACGCACAGCAAGCCTTTTGTGTTTTCCCATCTTATTGGGTATACCGGTTTTTTGAGTGACGGCGAGTTGCAAAATACAGAAGAGAGTATGGAAGATGACCAGATTGGAAAGACGGGGCTGGAGAAATATTATGACGAGTATCTTCGTGGCGAGAACGGCGTTCAGGCGGATGTGCGGGATTCTTTGGGACGAGTTGTTGATACCAGAGTGGTGGATTTGCCGAGAAAAGGAAATTATTTGGAGACGTATATTGACGGAGAGTTTCAAGAATATTTTTATAACCGTCTTCAGGAAGAACTTGTTCGTTTGGGGAGGAGGGTTGGGGTTGGTATCGCTCTTAATCCTTCAAACGGCGAGGTGCTCGCTCTTTTTGGGGTTCCCGGATTTAACACGGATGAAATCGCAACTTATTTGAATGATCGCGATAAGACTCTGTTTACGAGAGCCGTGAGCGGGCTTTATAATCCGGCTTCCACTATTAAACCACTTCACGCTACCGCCGCGCTTTATGAGGGAGTGATACGTCCCGAAGCAAAGATTTTTTCCGCGGGATATTTGGAGGTTCCTAATCCATTTTTTCCCGCGAATCCCAGCATATTTAAGGATTGGAGGGCGCACGGATGGGTTGATGTTCGTTCCGCTCTTGCGCGGTCCAGCAACGTATATTTTTATGAGATTGGAGGCGGTTTTCAAGCGCAGGCAGGTTTGGGAATCGCGCGGTTGAAGAAGTGGTGGCAGGAGTTTCGTTTGGACAAAAAGACCGGTATTGACCTTCCGCAGGAGGAGACGGGTTTTCTACCCGACCCTTCCTGGAAGAAAAGAGTCGCGGGACGCAACTGGCTTTTGGGAGATACATATAATGTGAGTATCGGGCAGGGAGACTTGCTGATTACGCCGATTGAGCTTTTAAGCTATATCAGTTCAATCGCGGCGCGCGGGAAGTTTTATCAACCAAGAATCATGAAACAGATTCATACCGCCGAAGGAAGGGTTGTTGAGGAGAGTTCTCCTATTGTTATTAAGGATTTGGGCGAAGAAATTAAAGACACTCTTTATTATGTTGAGCAGGGAATGTTGGACGGGGTTCGGGAGCCTTATGGCACTTCTTACGCTTTGCGGGACATTCCTATGACTATCGCGGGAAAGACGGGAAGCGCGCAGGTTCAGAATAACAGCAAGACGAACGCGTTTTTTGTCGGGTATGGACGGGTACCGCTCCGAATGGATTCGACAATCTCACCACAAGCCTACGAATCATCCGAATCTACAAATACATCCGAAGACGAATCCGCGAAGCCGGAGATTGCGATTCTTATTCTTGTTGAGGACGCGAAGGAGGGAAGCTTAAATGTCGTGCCTGTAGCCAGAGACGTTTTCTTATGGTATTATGAACATCGTATCAAGACATCTGACAATTGACATTTGACACCTGACAGTTGATAAGGCACATGTTACGTGTTCAAGGTCAAGTGTTTTTTATTTTTATGGCGCAATATCTTACAAAAGAACGGTATGACGAGCTTACGCGGGAGCTTCAGCGTTTGAAGGACGAGGGAAGACATGATGTCGCGTTGAGGCTTAAGCACGCGAAATCTTTAGGAGATCTTTCTGAAAACTCCGAGTATCAGGAAACGCGCGACGCGCAAGCTTCGCTTGAAAGGAGAATCCGCGAGCTTGATGACCTTTTAAAGCATTGCCAGATTATCGCTTCCAAAGTTTCTTCCGACCGTATTACGGTTGGTTCTCACGTTCAACTCAAAAAAAATAATGAGACGGTTCGGTATACCATTGTCGGGTCAAATGAAGCCCAGCCTTCTCTCGGGCTTATTTCCAATGAGTCTCCGGTTGGAAGGACGCTTTTAGGGAGGAGAGCCGGAGAGGCGATAGAGGTTACGACTTTCAAGGGGGTTATAAGATATGAGATAATGAGGATTGAATGACATTAGGCTTTAGGCCTTAGGCTTTAGGCTCTAGAATATGTATTTTGAATATGCTTCAGGATCTTATAGAAGACAGAAAAAAGAAGCTGGAGGCTTACCAAAATAAATTTGGTTCGGCGTTTCCCGCGCGTTCGGAGAGGACGCATACGATAGGCGAGGCGCTTCGGAATTTTTCTGTGTTAGAGAAATCAGAGGAGAAGGTTGCTCTTGTCGGGCGCGTTACCTCGCTTCGCGGGCAGGGTGGGATTTTGTTCGGCGATTTTTTTGATGAGAGCGGGAAATTTCAGTTCGTGCTGAAAGCGGAAGAGACAAAAGATTTTGAGGACAAGAAGGAATTGTTTGATTTTGGAGATTTTGTTGAAATTACCGGCAAACTTTTTACGACAAAAAAGGGAGAGAAAAGCGTTTTGGCGAGTGAGATACGAATGCTTACGAAGTGCGTTCGTCCGTGGCCGTCTTCTTTTTACGGTATTTCGGATGAGGAGGAGCGCCATCGCAAGAGGTATTTGGATTTCATTTTTAATCCCGAATCAAAGAAGGCAATGGACGCGCGTTTTCAGATTACTGCCGTGCTTCGGGAGCTTCTCCACAAGGACGGGTTTTTGGAGGTTGAGACCCCTATTTTACAGCCGATTCCGGGAGGGGCTTTGGCGCGGCCATTTCAGACGCATTTTAACGCGCTGGACACGGATATATTTTTGCGAGTCGCGCCTGAGCTTTATTTGAAGCGTTTGCTTGTCGGCGGTTTTGAGAAGATTTTTGAAATTGCCAAGGACTTTCGGAACGAGGGCGTTGACCGCGATCATTATCCGGAATTTACCATGATCGAGCTTTACGCGGCTTACTGGGATTATGAGATGATGATGGAGGCCGTGGAGCGGTGGTTGAAGGAGATTGCGAAGCGCGCGGGGATTTCCGAGGTTCGTTTTCGCGGAAAGGAGCTTAAGGGATTTTTCAAGCCGTGGCCGCGCAAAAAGTACGCGGAGCTTATTAAAGAATACGCGGGCAAGGACGTGCGGAAATTGAAGACCGAAGAAATTGACGAGGTATTTAAAAAGAAGGTGCGTCCGAATTTGATTGATCCGGTATATGTGGTGGATTATCCGAAAGAAATTTCTCCTCTTACCAAGGCGCGGGACGATGACCCGGAGATTACGGAGCGCGCTCAGCTTTTAATCGCGGGGAGCGAATTCGCGAATATTTTTTCCGAACTGAATGACCCGATTGACCAGAGGGAGCGCATGGAGGAGCAGGAGAGGAGGCATCGGGCGGGAGACGAGGAGGCATCGCGCATGGACGAGGAGTTTTTGGAAGCGATTGAGTATGGGATGCCGCCTGCCGCGGGAGTTGGAATCGGCATTGACCGGCTTGCCGCGCTTCTTACCGATACGAATTCAATTCGGGAGGTGATTAGTTTTACGAACTTGAGGCCGAAGAAGTGAGGAATTTTTTGATGTGTTTTTGGTATTTGTCGAATTGAGAGAAGTTTTTGCGGAGGTTTTTCAGGAAAAGGGTTTTGTCGATTTTTTCGTATTGATGCACAAGACGGTTGCGAACGCCCACAATAGGCGCAAGTGTTTCGGCAAAACTTTGCGGCAAGATACCCGTTTTTCCCAATGGATAGAAAGTGCTTTGCAGATCGTCGGGGATGGCAAGATTTTGTTCGCGGATGATGTGTTGGTTTACGTCGAGCATGGCATCTACAAGCAGTTGGAAGGCGCGTTCAGTGGCAAGATATTTTTCAGGAGAAGATAAAATGTCGGCATCCGCGGATTTCAAAAAATCCGCCAACTGCTTTTCGTATTGGTCTATGAGTTCCAGTTTTTTGAGAATAAGGGTGTGGTTCAGAGTCATGGCGTTGAAATGCCCATCCGCTCGGCTTTTAACCGGAAAAGCGGAAGGGTTTCTATGTAGGACTTAAATGCGTATGCCTGAAATTCGGCAAACATACCGGATTCCTTTTCGTAGAGAAGTTCCGCGTTTTCTCCCGCCGCGCGACGTAGCAGAGGATTTGCGCCTTGAAAGTTTACAAGGTTAATAAGTCGTTCGTCGTTTACTTCGGCAATTGGCATAAGGTTTCCTATGAGACGACCTTCTTCTGCGGGCGATAGGGTTCGGTTTGCGATAAAGCCAAAGTCAAAATCACTTTCTTTATGGGTTTTGCCGCTCACCTGTGAACCAAACAAAAAAAGCAAACGGAGGCGGTGCGCTTTCGCGATGTTCTGAATCATTTTTTCTTTTTTTGCATTAATCTGAATCATGGGTATAAGATACCATAAAACGTATGAAAAGGCGAGTTTTAGTTTTTGGGACATTTGACGGTTTACACGAGGGGCATCGGGCGTTTTTGAGGCAGGCGCGCCAGATGCAGATTCGCGCAGATGATGCGCAGATGAACGCGGATGATAGTGTGCGGCTTATTGTTGTGGTGGCGAGAGATGAGGTTGTGGAAAAACTTAAAGGCAGAAAGTCTCGAAAGGAGCAAGGATTAAGGATTAAGGAACTTATGGAGACAGGGTTGATGGATGAGGTGGTGGAGGGCGATGCTGAAATTGGGAGGTGGGAAGTGATTGGAAAAATAAAGCCGGATATTATAGCATTAGGATATGATCAGGTTGCTCTGAAAGAGGCGCTTGAGGAATATGTTCGGGAAAATGGGCTTCGGATTGAAGTGAGGGTGATGAAGGCGTATAAACCTGAGGAATTTCATTCCTCAATAATTTCTAAATCCTAATTTCTAATTTCTAAACAATGTCAATTTGTCAGCTGACGGACAAAACTCAAAAACGCTTTCTCTTTTTATTTTTTGATATTTGAGATTGTTTAGAGATTAGGGTTTAGAGATTAGAGATTTTTATGTTAGACATTCAATTCATACGAAACAATCCCGACAAGGTTCGGGAAGGAATCAAAAAGAAGCGTATTGACCCGAAACGGGTGGATGAGTTTTTGGCGCGCGACAAGAAGTGGAGGGAGATTATAACCGAGCTTGATGGTTTACGGTCAAGACAGAATGAGATTACCGCTCGTTTGAGTAAGGAGCGGGATGTCGGACTTATTGAGGAGGCGAAGGCGTTGAAGACGAAGATTCAGAATCTTTCGGGAGAGGAAAGAATTGTTCAGGATGAACGAAATGGGATTTTGAACAACATTCCCAACATTCCTTTTGAGGATGTTTTGGTTGGGAAGAATGAGACGGAAAATAAGGTTCTTCGCGAAGTTGGAAGGAGGCGGAATTTTCAAAAGGAGGGATTTTTGCCCAAGGACTATCTAACTCTCGCGGAGCAGTTGGGGATTATTAACGTGAAGAAGGCCGCAGAGGTAACGGGAAGCAGGTTTGGATATTTGCTGGGAGACGGAGCGATGCTGGAATTGGCGCTTGTTGATTTTGCTATCAAGACGCTTCGCAAGGAGGGTTTTTATCCGGCGATTCCGCCGGTGATGATTAAGCCCGAAGTGTATGAGGGAATCGGACGGCTCGCGGCAGACCAGAGGGAGGAGAGATTTTTTATAGAGAAAGATGAGAAGTATTTGGTCGGTACCGCGGAGCATACGCTTATTCCTCTGCAGATGGATGAGACGCGAGAAGAGAGCGAGCTTCCGATTCGGTATGTCGGTTTTTCATCCGCGTTTCGGAGAGAGGCGGGGTCATACGGGAAAGACACAAAAGGGATTTTACGCGTTCACCAGTTTGATAAGGTAGAAATGATTTCTTTCACGACTACGGAGGAATCGGATAGGGAGTTTCATTTTCTTTCCGATTTGCAGGAGAAGTTGTGGAAGGCGCTTGAGATTCCCTATCGAGTGTTGGAGATTTGCACGGGAGATATGGGATGGACGGACGCGCGCCAGTCGGATATTGAGGCTTGGTTGCCTGGACAAAACGCCTATCGCGAGACAAATTCTTGCTCCAACACAACTGATTTTCAGACGCGAGGCATTCAGGCGCGATATAGAATGAGGAGCGGGGAGACGCGACATATGCACGCCTTAAACGCGACCGCGTTCGCGATTGGAAGGACGATTATCGCGATTATTGAAAACTATCAAACGAAAGAAGGTTTTGTGGAGGTGCCGAAGGTTTTGAGGAAGTACGTGGGGAAAAAAGTGATTCGTTAGGTTGAAAAACCAAACGTAGCTTCCTCACTCATTGAATATAAAGAGCGCTTTCAAAAGCGATATCTTTCGCTTTGGATGAGGAAAATATTATTTTTTTATTCATATATTTCATGATTCCCGACCGAAAGAATATGCACATCGTTTTTTGAGCCGTAAGAAAACACTACTCTAAATTTGTAATTAACTGAAAAGCTGTGGCAGTTTTTAAGAACTCCTTTTAATTTATGAACTTTCAACTTCTCGTGATTCGCTTCATTTTTAAACAACCCCAATTTTTCTATAATTTCATCCTGAAGACCTGTGTCCAATTTCTTGAACTTCCTTATAAATCCCGGAGCATAAACAAGGGTAATCATGAACTACTTGATTTTTTTTGCCAGCTCTCGCAGATTTCCCTTGAGACCCTTTCCCTCCTTGATTTCTTTCTCCGCGCGGAGTACGGACTGAACGGCCTCTTCCTCTATCGCGCGGACGAGAGCGCGCCGAATAACATCGGCTTTGCTTGATCCGTATCCGGACTTTACGAGCTCATCAACGGAGACCTCAAGCTCGGGTTGNAATGGAACTGATATGGTGCTCATAATGATGCTATAATATCATATGATATTATAATACGCAAGAAGATATACCTCCTGCTTTCGCGGGAGGCCTAGCTCGCCACGCCCGTGAGACCCCGAAGAATTCCACTAATATCAGGATCACAAAGCAGACATCCCGTACGGAACGTATCGCGAACATTCTTTTTAATTGTGTTACTTTTCAAAATCTGTTCGGAAACTACGTTTGATTTTTTTTATAAACCACGTTTGGTTTTTTTGATGTTTTACTTGTCGTAAAGTAAAAAAATAGTGAGACCGTCCCCTGGAAGTGGGACGGTCTTGTTACTCGGTGAGGAAACGGCCAAGATTGGCCGTTCCTCTGATGAAACTGGCGTGTTGTTTTTCCATTATTGCCGATATTTCTACCGAGGGGTGGACGTATCGGCAAACGGCTGCGACGAGAAGTTTGCTCCTCATCGTTTCTTCGGGAAAGCAGATTGCTTTATCAACTCCTTCCCGAGTTACGAAGAAGATTTGTCCGCGTTCCAATGTGGTTTGGTGGCTCAACGTCCACTTTGTATTCCACATTCTATGTCTCCAATCTTAGAGTATTCTGCCTATTGCGCTGGTTTTTTGTCAACCCCGTTAGAGGTAGCCATAACTTCTAACGGGGGTTAATTTTTCTTTTTTAAGTTAAAGCGATGAAGGAGGCTTCCTTTGCGGAGTTCCGACTTGATGTGATCGCGGGCGATTGTGGTCTTTGTGAATTTTAGCCAGTCCTCGGAGGGTTTTTTTCCTTTTTGAATCATGATTTCCACAATGTCTCCCGACTTGAGTTCGCGACTAAGGGGAGCGATTTTTCCGTTTACTTTCGCGCCTACCGCTTGATTGCCGACTCCGCTATGGATATGGTAGGCGAAATCAATCGGTGTCGCGCCATGTGGCAGGTCTATCACGTCTCCTTTCGGCGTTACGGCGAAGATGCGGTCTTTGAAGAAGTCAATTTTAAGCGCGTCAAAAAATTCTTCTTCCGATTGCCCTTCTTTTTCCTGCCAGTTCTTTAACTGCTTTATCCACGCGATTTCCTTTTTGTCGGCGAAGACGGCTTTTCGGTTTGCGTATGATTTTGATTCTTTTTTCAGCTCGTACGCCCAATGCGCGGCGATGCCGTGTTCCGCCTCCTCGTTCATTTTGTTGGTTCGGATTTGAAATTCGGTAATTTTATCCTCCTCGCAGAAGACGGTGGTATGAATGCTTCGGTAATTGTTTGGTTTTGGAAGGGCGATATAATCTTTAATTTTTCCCGGGAGAGGCTTCCATAGTTCGTGGATTAGCCCGAGGGTTTTGTAGCAATCCTCCGTTGTTTGTACGATAACGCGCATGGCGACGAGGTCATAAATTTGATCCAGATTCATCTCATATTTTTTTAATTTTTTGTAAATACTGCTGTATCTTTTCGCGCGGAAACTTACGGAGACCGCGGATATGTTGTTTTCCCGCAGGTGTTTTTCAAGTTTTTCCTTTACTTTCTTCAGGTACTCCTCTCGTTCCTCAAATTGTTCCGGGACGTGTTCAAGAAGCCACTTGTAATCTTCCGGATGAAGGTAGGGCAGAGAAAGATCTTCCATTTCTCCCGCGAGTTTTGTCATGCCAAGGCGGTAGGCGAGCGAGGCGTACACGTCGTAGGTTTCAAGAGCGATTCGTTTTTGTTTTTCCGACGGGAGAAAGGAGAGCGTTTTCATGTTATGGAGGCGGTCGGCGAGTTTAATAAATACCACGCGAATGTCTTCGCTTAAGGCGAGAATCAATTTTCTGAAATTTTCCGACCTGTTTTTTTCTAACGCCCATTCTTTGTTTTGTTCCCGATATTTGAAGTGGCCGAGTTTTGTGACTCCATCAACAAGGAAGGCAATTTCTTCGCCGAATTCTTTTTTAACTTCCTCAAGAGTTTTTGAGGTATCTTCCACGGTGTCGTGGAGAAGCGCCGCCACGATTACTTCCGTATCAAGCTTCCATTCGGCAATCGTTTTCGCGGTTTCCAAGCAGTGATTCGCGTAGGGCTCGCCGGACTTTCTCATTTGCCCCTGGTGCGCCGAGACCGTATATTCATAGGCTTTTTGGATGAGTTTTTCCTCATTCGGGGAGAGCGTTCTGTGTTTGGGATATGGAAGGGTCATGAGGGAAGTATAGGGTAGAAATATACGGAAATACAGTAGAAATAAACCCCGCCATGGCGGGGTGAAATTCATAGAAATACAAGGAAATTAATTGATTGTACGAAACGACGAAATGGGAAATGAGGATAAAAAAAGACTCGTCGACCTAATGGGTCGACGAGCACTCATCGCGTGTGGTTATGTTTCCGTGTTTAATGATACGCCGTCTTCTTGACAGGGTCAAATGTTCTTTTATATACTCAATCATGTGATTAGCAGATAAAGGTCGTCACTGCTAGTAGAAGTCAGAGAATAACCCCGCAAAATCGCTTTGCTCCCACGGGGCAGGCGAATCTGTTGCGAACAAACGAATTTATTTATATGAAACTACAGCCACTATCAAACAGATTGCTGGTCGCGCCTCTTGAGGAGCAGGCGGTTACCGCTTCGGGAATTATTCTTCCCGATACGGTTGATAAGACCAAGCATATTCAGGGCGAGATTGTCGCCGTTGGTCCCGGAAAGATGAATGAGAAGGGCGAACGGACGGCTCTTTCGGTTAAGGTCGGAGACCGCGTTCTTTTTAAGAAGCCGTGGTCGGAGGACGATAAAATGAAGGTCGAAAACAAAGAGATGTATTTGGTGGATGAGGATGACGTGCTAGGCGTAATCGAAAAATAAATTTTTTGAGTACGCAAGCTCTAATCTCTAAACCCTAAATTCTAAACAAATTCAAAACTCAAGTATCAAAGACGGGAAAACGTGTTTTATATTTTGTCCGTCATCTGACAGATTGAGATTGTTTAGAGATTAGAAATTAGGATTTAGAGTTTTATTGAATTATGGCTAAGAAAATTTTATTTAACGAAGAGGCGAGGCAGGCAATGAAGAAGGGAATTGATAAGCTTGCGGAAGCCGTGAAGATGACCCTCGGGCCCCGCGGGCGGGCAGTTGTGATTGAGAAGGGATATGGGGCGCCGCAAGTAACGTTTGACGGCGTTACGGTCGCGAAGGAAATTGAGCTTGAGGGAAAGTATGAGAATTTGGGAGCCGATTTTATCAAACAGGTCGCGGACAAGACGAATGACAACGTGGGCGACGGAACGACCACATCGGTTGTGTTGGCGCACGCGATGATTGAGGAGGGAGAGAAGGCGATTAAGGAGAAGGGATTTAATGTTATTCAACTTTCCGAAGAGTTGAAGAAGTCCAGCGCGGATATCGTAAAGAAGCTTGAGGAACAGAGAGAGATTATCAATGACAATAAGAAGATTCGCGAGGTCGCGACTCTTTCATCAAAGGATGCCGAGATAGGCTCTCTCATCGCGACGGTGATGGAGAAGATCGGGCGCGACGGGGTTGTTACCGTTGAGGATTCCAACACGATCGGCAATTCGCACGAGCTTGTGGAAGGATTGCAATTTGATAGGGGGTATGTTTCTCCCTACATGATTACGAATCAAGAGCGGATGGAGGCCGTGCTTGATGACCCATATATTTTGATTACGGACGAGAAGGTTTCTTCCATCAACGACCTCCTCCCTCTTTTAGAGAAGGTGGTGCAGAGCGGAAAGAAGGAGCTTGTTATTATCGCGGATGATTTGGAGGGCGAGGCTCTCGCGACGCTTGTGGTAAATAAGTTGCGCGGAGTGATTAGCGTTCTCGGAGTGAAGGCGCCCGGATTTGGCGACCGAAGAAAGGAGATGTTGCAGGACATCGCGGTTGTTACCGGCGGGCAATTTATTTCTAAAGAGATCGGACGGAAGCTTGAGAGCGTTACCGTTCAGGATTTGGGACACGCGCATCGGGTTGTCGCGACGAAGGACGACACGACGATTGTCGCCGGAAAGGGAAATAAGGAGGAAATTGAGAAGAGAGTGGCGCAGATTAAGGCGCAGATTCAGAAGACGACATCCGATTTTGACAAGGAGAAGTTGCAGGAACGACTTGGTAAGCTCGCGGGAGGAGTTGCCGTCATTAAGGTTGGCGCTCCGATTGAGTCCGCGCAGAAAGAATTGAAACAAAGAGTTGAAGACGCGGTTGCCGCGACGCGCGCCGCCATGGAGGAGGGTATTGTGCCGGGAGGAGGCATCGCGTTTTTGAATGTTTCACTCGCGCTTGAGGGTGAAAAGGAGAACGGGAATATGGTTCAGGAGTCCGCGATGGCGATTTTGCGTCGGGCGCTTGAGACTCCAATCGCGGCAATTGTCGCGAATAGCGGAGAGTCTCCGAGCTCCGTTCTTCCCCAGTTAAAAACGAAAAAAGCCGGCGGGAAGGAGCGATGGCTTGGATTCAACGCGATTACAAATGGAATCGCTGATTTGAAAGAGGCTGGTATCGTTGACCCTCTGAAGGTTGTGAAGACGGCGTTTGTAAACGCGGTTTCGGTCGCGAGCAATTATCTTACGATTGGCGCCGCCGTCACAAACATTCCGGAAAAGAAGGAGGAGCGCGGAGGAGGCGGAATGCCCGGAATGGAGGATTACTAGGTTAGGCGTTAGGCTTTAGGTGCTAGGCGCTAGGATTCAGAAATCCTTCCAATAAATGTTGGGGGGATTTTTGATGTTTACTTTTGCAGTTTTTCTGGTATTCTTTCTTGAAAGGTCTAAGGCGTTAATTGTAAATATAAAAAAATGAATATTATTTTTATCGTTTTTTTGGGAGTTGCAGGAGTTGTTATATTATGGTTTGTAACCGCATATAACGGATTTATTCGTTTGCGAAACAGGAGCGATGAAGCGGAGTCGGACATAGAAGTTCAGCTTAAAAGGCGGTTTGATTTAATTCCGAATCTGGTTGAGATGGTGAAGGGGTATATGGCGCACGAGAAGGGGGTGTTGGAGTCGGTTACGACGGCGCGGACGCAGGCGATGGGAGCGCAGAGTATTCAGGGAAAGAGCAAGGCGGATAATGTTCTCACAGGAACGTTGAAGACGCTTTTCGCGGTCGCGGAGAATTATCCCGACCTGAAGGCGAACACAAATTTTTTGGAGTTGCAGAGAGAGCTTGCTGATACGGAGAATAAAATCCAGGCGGCGCGGAGGTTTTACAACACGAACGTAATGGAGCTTAATACGAAGATTGATTCTTTTCCGTCAAACATTATCGCTTCTTCGTTTAAGTTTAAGAAGAAGGAATTTTTTGATATTCCCAATGAAGCGGAAAAGGAGCCCATCTCGGTAAAATTCTAAACTCTAAGCCCTAATCTCTAAACAATCTCAAATATCAAAATTTAAAAACGTTTTTAACATTTGAATTTTGAATTTATTTAGAGATTAGAAATTAGGATTTAGAAATTTTTTGTGGTAAACCTATATACGCATAGAGATTCTAATATTCGCAAAACGTGGGCGCTCTTTACGGTATTTTTTGTTGTCGTAATGGGCGCGGGATGGGTGTTTTCGCAGGCATTCGGGGATTCTTCAATTTTGTATATCGCGGTTATATTCAGTTTGATTATGAATGTTTTGGGATACTGGTATTCGGATAAGATTGTGCTTTCTATGGCGCGCGCGAAGCCTGTTACGCGCGAGTCGCATCGGGAGTTGTATAACGTAGTTGAAAATCTTTGCATTACGGCGGGGCTTCCCGTGCCGAAGATTTATATCGTGCCGGAGAAACAGCCAAACGCGTTTGCCACGGGGCGGGACCCGAAGCATTCGGCGATCGCGGTTACGGAGGGGCTCTTGGAGATTTTAGACCGGAGCGAGCTTGAGGGCGTGCTCGCGCATGAGCTTTCGCACATCGGGAACCGCGATATGCTTGTTTCTACCGCGGCCGTGGTTCTTGTTGGGTTTATTTCCATCCTCTCGGATTTTTTTATGCGTTCCATGTGGTTTCGGGGACGAGGCAGAGAAAGAGATGGCGGGGCAGGGAATATTATGCTTCTTATCGCGATTGCCTTTTCCATTCTTGCTCCGATTTCCGCGATGCTTATTCAGCTTGCGATTTCAAGAAAGCGCGAGTTTTTGGCGGATGCCTCCGGCGCGCTTCTTACGCGTTATCCCGAGGGGCTCGCCTTGGCGCTTCTTAAAATTTCCAAAAGCTCTCTTCCAATGCGATTTTCGGGAAATACCACGGCGCATCTTTGGATTGATGACCCGTTTGACGACCCAAGAGGGGAGAAGTACGCGAGGAAGCCGTGGTTTCATAAAATGTTTATGACTCATCCGCCGGTTCATGAGCGGGTCTCGGCGCTTCGCGGACTTGAGATAGAATAATTCTTAATTATCAATAACTGAATTTGCTTGTTGCAAAGCGTTTTTTCAGGTGATACACTTTTAACTATTATGAATCATAGGTTTGGGAAGGTAGTTGTTATCGCCTTAGGCGGTTCGGTTATTTTTCCCAATAACATTGATTCCGATTTCTTACGACGCTTTCGCCTGTTTATTAGAGACCAGGTTTCTCGGTATCAGAGAAAGTTTTTGATTGTCGCGGGAGGCGGGAAAATTTGTCGCGCGTATCAGCAGGCTGCCTCCGAGGTGATACAGCTTCCTTCGGAAGATCAGGATTGGCTTGGTATCCATACGACGCGATGCAACGCCCAGCTTTTGCGTTCCGTGTTTCGGGATATCGCGAATCCGGTTGTGATTGACGAGCGATACAAGGTTCGCACGCTTCGGTATCCGGTTACAATCGCTTCGGGATGGAGGCCGGGAAATTCAACCGATTATATCGCCTTCGCGCTCGCGGAGGATTTTGGCGTTGATGAGGTTGTGGTCGCGGGGAAGCCGAAGTATGTGTATACGAAAGACCCACGGAAGTATAAGAGCGCGAAGCCCCTTACGTTGATTTCGTGGAAAGAGTATCGGAAGCTGATTCCCCGCAAGTGGGTGCCTGGAGCTCACGCGCCCGTTGATTCCGTTGCCGCGCGTTTGGGGCAGGAGGAGGGAATTTCCGCTTTTGTGATTGGCGGAACGGATTTGAAAAATTTTCAGGACATGTTGAATGGCAAGGAGTTTCGGGGAACGATGATAGGGTAGTTTACAATTATCAATTTATAATGGATTTAACAAGCTTACCACAGGATGGATTCGGCAATCTCACCACAGGTTTTCATTGAATTTTCAATGATTCAATTTTCAAACTTTTGAAATTTTGTTTTTATTGTTCCACTGCGCCCCCACGCCTATGTATAGGTAAGGGGGCATATTAGTATAGTGATAGATGGTGATATGTTTTGTTTTAATGGTCGCGCTGCACTTTTACCACGATCGTGGTATAATTGCAACGTGAGTTCTGTTGATGATGTTTTAACAATTCTTTTTAGTTATTCTGCTGGTTACAAACGATTGAGACAACTGGCGCGTGGCGGGTCTACTTTTCCTCAAATCGGACGTTTTTCTTCTTTGGATGAAAAAAAATCCGATTCTTCTCTTCGTTCCACGCTTTGCCGTTTGCGAAAAAATGGGCTTGCAAAAAAACAGGGGGGTGTTTGGTTTATCACTCCCAAAGGAGCAGATGTGCATAAGAAGCGTCAGGTAGTACGGAAGCGCGCGGAGTTTATGAAATTAAACCGAAAAAAGAAGAAGACGATGATTGTCGCGTTTGATGTTCCAGAACACAAGAGAGGTCTTCGCGACTGGTTGCGCGAAGAACTTTTATTTTTAGGATTTGAGCCGATTCAGAAAAGTGTTTGGTTTGGTCCAGGTCCTTTGTTGGAGAAGTTTGTGCGCGAACTTGATGCGAGAGAGTTGCTTCCTTGTATAAAATTTTTTAGGGCGATGGAGGATGAACTTGTTTAGTTAGAAGAATTTTTTGGAAGTTTGTGGTCTGGGTGATTTGCGCTGCATTTCTTCCACGATCGTGGAAGAAATGCAGCGTTTTTTGTTTTTTTAATAACATCGTGAACTCTCCGCCTTTACAAGTGGAGAGGTTCATTTGTCCGATAGTTTCTTTTTTTGATTTTAGGAGTGAATTTGGGTAGAGTGTATGTATATTTCGTTGGTTGCCTTTACCCCCCTTGGGTTATGGCGTACCAAGGGTAGTCTTCGCCGAGGCTACGGTTATCAATGTCCGTCGTTGCTTTATGTAGGCTTTGGCGAGACAGGAAGGGTGCCGGAGCGGTCTAACGGAACGGCTTGGAAAGCCGTGGCTCGAAAGGGCCTCGTGGGTTCGAATCCCACCCCTTCCGCAGATTGGACACAAGTCGCTCATCAAGAGCGGCTTTGTTCTTATTTGATGCGCTAAAAACGAATTGAGGATAGGTTCTAATCTGGGCAATTTCGCTTTCAACCTTCGGCAGCTTTTCAAAGATGGTTTTGAACACGGGACGCAGTGTTATAGCGACTTTCTGGTCTTGTATGACGAGGTGCGAACCTAAACAGGCAAAGATGGCTCGCTTGGTCTCCATATCGCCGCGGGCGAACCACGTGCGAGCGTATCGCGCGAAGTTGAACGTGCGCTCGCTCAATTCGAGCCATTCCTCGATTTCCCTGTTCTGCGTGCTGATGCTGCCCTCCAGCGCCGCTTTCTGCTTCAACAGGCGCGTGCGGAGGTCTTGATACTGCTGGTCGGAGATGAGTTGCCCTTCCATATTCTCTGGCGAAGAATACTTGAGCAGAAGATTATCGAGCTGCTGCGTAATGCGGAGATGCTCGCGCTCGCTGTTTTTCAAAACGGCTTCGTGCGTTTGCGCCTGTGTCTGACGGATTTCGTGCAAGTATCGGATAGCCCATTCCTTGAACTTCTCGGAGATGGTAAGTTTGTTGATTTCAGCATCAATCTGTGCGCTCAACTCCTTTAACTCAACCGCCTTCTCCTGGCAGTTCTCATCTTTCTGCTTCGTGCAGCGATAGTAAATGTAGTGGTGGATGTTGCCGTTCTTCTGGTGCTTCACCTTCTCCTCGGCGGTAATCATCGCGCCGCAGTTGCCGCACTTCATAATCCCCGTGAAAGCAAAGCGGTGTTTTTGCGGTCGCGGTCTGCCGTTGCGTCCGAGCAGCTTTTGCACGATGTCATATTCTTTCTCCGTAATCATTGGCTCGTGCTTTCCCTGGTACCAGTTGCCGCTGCCCGCGGGGTATTCAAACATCCCGTAATAGAACGGGTTGGTAAAGATTCGATATATTGAACTGCGGCACAAAGATTTGCCGATGAAGCGTTTTGTTTTTCGGGTTTTGAACTTCCATTCCTCCCTTGCGATTCTGACAATTTTAGGCGGCGTGTAGTTGCCTGTAAGCATCAAGTCCCACATACGGCGCACCGAACCGAAACGCTCCTCATCTTTTACGATATAGTTTCTGCCCTTCTCCTCGTCTTGTTTTGTATTCAAATACCCAAGCGGCGCGCGTGAAGGATACCAGCCCATCTTGAGCTTGGTTTTCAACCCGCGCTTCACGTTCTTGCTCAAATCAAGCACGTACTGGTTCGCCACGCCGAACTCAACAGATGTAATGAGTACGTTGTCGTCTGGGTAGTAATCTTTGTCGCTCGTCTTGATGTGCCTCAACACTTCCTTTTGAAGCAGCCACTTTATCGTTCCTTCGTCCACGGGATTGCGGGCAAGGCGGTCGAGCTTCCAACAAAGAATACCCTGCGCTTCTCCCTTCTGGATGCGGGCAATCATATCATTAAAAATCTCCCTGCCTGGAGCTTTTGCGGATTTTGATTCTATGAATGGTTGCTTAATTACTTTCAAACCAGAACGCTCCGCAATTTCCTTGAGTGTCTCAAGTTGCGACTCAATACTCAAAACTTGCCTGTCGTCATCCTCGGTGGACTTGCGGCAATAGACAAAGTATTTGATTTTTGGATTATCGTTTATCATTGTTTTTATGATTACCAGGATTCTTTCTGCGAAAGATTACGTGTATCTCGTTCTCGTCTCCTGGCTTTGTCTGTTTATCCTGCGACGGTTCTGGTTGAGAGGGCGCTTTCGGTTTGAATACCACCTGGAGGCTGCCGTCCTTCGGTCTCTCGAAATATCCCTCCTCCTGCTTCGCCTCTTCTAACAGCTTCTCCAGCTCCTGCTCCTCTTGTTGATTTTGAGATAAGGTTAACTCCTCTTCTTCGAGCGCTTCCTTTTTATTGTTTAGTATTTTTTCTTTTTCCTCTGGCGTAAAGATGCTGCTGCTGCCATAGAAAGGGTCATTGCTTCGCGGGTCTGTCTCCAGTTCCCGTTTTCTCTTTGCGTATTTTTTCCATTCTTCGCTATCTTCCTTTGGCGAGCGTAACGCCGCAATCTCTTCTTCCTGCTCGCCTAATCTGTGGAATAAAATTGCAAATGCCAACCCTCCGAAAAACAATATCCCCCCAAGCGACTCGGACAATTCAAAACTCATCAAGCCAAGCACTATTGGTGAAATACAAATTGCGGCGGAGATTTTTGAAAGCGTTTTGTAGGTCATAATCATAGTTGCTCGCGGCAATCCCCACAAATCAAAAAGGGACAGCCAGAGCCTGCGACCCACAAGATTGAATGCACGAAGGCACCAATTGTGGAGGATAGCTGCCCCTTTCAGCCCGCAATTGGAGCCGTAAAAGGCAATTACCCACGTGCTGATATTCAAACTTGTAGGTCGCAAGTTCATTATACCAACCCTGTCAAAAGCTGCAAGGGGGTAATCCATACCTGTGAATTGCAGCAATAATGTGAGAGTGTTCATAGTTACCACGTCATTGGTTTCTTCTCTTTGATTCTCCCTTCCCGCGCCCATTGTTTTAGCAGTCCTCGTAACGCACTGAATGATGGGCTTGCGTCTCCATTGCGTTGTAGTTCCGAATAAGCTGCGAGCGCATCTGATTCCTCGTAATAGCCTCGCAACATAATCAGCGTGCCTTTTGAGATTTCCCCCTTAATAGGTTCCGTATTCTTTGCCGTTTTTATATTTTCCGCCCTGATTTCTTTATCTGATTCCATTAGATGATTTCGTGTCTCATCCGTGCCACTGTTATAAGGTGGATTTTGAGACTGTTGACCCTGTTTTAGTGATACTGTTTTCGGCTTCCTTATCCCCTGTATAACAGTCTCAAAAGGAAGACTGTTAAGACTTGTCCAATGAGATGTCTCAAGCAGGGCATAGACGTTCGGCACGCGCCCCTTTGAGCGGCGGATGATTGCAATAATGCTGTACGCTTCCAGTATCCTGAATGCTCTAAATACAGTGCTCCTATTCGTTATTCCGCCCAGCTTCATAACCGTTGCCGCGGCAGGAAAGCATATCTGCTTTTCGTGGTGCGCGTACTTTGCGAGAATGCAATACACTGTGGTTGTGCTGTCTGGGAATGCTGCGGCGTACCCTTTCTCAAAGTATTCGTTATCCAAGTAAAGGCGCGTCTGTTTGACAGGCGGTCTTACGGGCAAGCCATCGAACGAATCCAGCTTTGGCTGCCATTTCTTTTTATTCAGAATGTTGCCTATGTTTTCCATTGTCATCGTCATTAAGCCACGATTTCTTAATCGGCTTATAGATTGCATCAAAGAGCGTCAAAAGCTGTGTTGCTTCTTCCATTGCCTGCTCATCGGAGATTTCGGTACCCTTCTCCTCTTTCCAAATTGCTTTGAACTCTTGTAATGCTTTATCGGAAGTCATCGCTCGTATATCCGCGCCTTTAATGTTTTGAGTTGGTTGAAGAACGCTTGCGGCTCAACCCGTAAATCTCCTCGCCAGTACGCATTCACTCCTTCTTGCAGTCCAGCGGAGTTTTGAAAGATGAAGACCGACCGTGTGGGGCTTACTCGCTCCATTTCTTCAACGACAAAGCCAGAAACGCAAAGAGCCGCAGTCAACGAAAGGTCTGCGGTTCGAAAATCTTTGTTGTTCTGGTTCATCGTCATAGTTTGGGTAGCCAAAATAAAAACAAGCTACGTTTTCAGCGTAGCTGTTACAAAAAGAGCTGTCGTTTCTATCCTGTTAGTTCAGTGTCTTTCTTGCTCCTGCATTCCGTTTCTTGTCCTTGCTTTCTGTTTTTGGCAAGGCATTGAGTTGCTGACGCAGTTTTACTTCATCCACTTGAAGCTCTTTCAAATCGGCATCAGTAAGACTATTTCTGAACTCGACCGCTTTAATTGATGCGTTTGGGAAGAATGCTCTTTTGAGTTCTCCCTTAAAGCCCAAGTCGGCGATAATCTGCGCAAACTTTTTGGCTATATCCAATTTCGCAGCCCGCAATGCCTCCCTGGTTATTGTTGTATTCGGGTGTTCAATTGCAAACAAGATGAAGTCGTGATTTTCAGAAGCAAAGTTTGGCTTGCCGACAATGTACTTATCATTCACGATAACCTCTCGCGTTTTGGTAAGACACACAAGGTATTTCGGCTTCGCAGACTCCAAAAACCTTTCCAGCCTTTGCCTATCAATCGAGTAAGTCCAAACTGCCCGCGGGTGCGTCCGTGTAGCGTAAAGCAATCGTGAACGCGTAGATTGCGGCTTTTCCTCTTCGTACTGGAGTTTCTTGCGCTGAATCACTCCGCTTTTGCCCAACTCTGTAACAGCCCAAAGCAAGCCCTGTTCTGATAGGTCTGGTTTGAGTAAAGAGTCCCAATAGAACTCCACATCACCGTCCGCCGCATTCTTGTATTGGAGCGCATTTGTAATAAGTTGAATAACCGCTCGAAGTTCTTTTGTCATATCATTGTCATTTGAGTCGGCCACTGCCCTGTCAAAAGTTGCCCGATTCTTAATTGAAGTGTAGAATAAAGTTATTAGTGAGTCAAAACTTTTATGATAAAGACTTACACACTGCAAGACCTGGAAAAGATACTCGGCGTCAAGGAGCGGACGCTCTTTCGGTATATTCAAAAGGGCTGGCTCAAAGGGTCAAAGCGCGGCAAATGGCGCTTTACCGACCAGGACATAAGGGACTTCCTCAAACACGGAAGAGATGACAGTCTAAAAGCGAAGTGAGTAGCCTCAAACAAAAGAACTATGCCAAAACTTCACGGAGTATTTATCGGAATAGACCGCTATGCTTCACCAGCGATAAACTGGCTTTCTTGTGCGAGAAGAGACGCGACTGCGCTCCACGCTCTTTTCGCTGACAACCTGCCAGGCGATTTGAAGCTACTGACTGATAAAGACGCCACTCGTTCAACTCTTGAGAAAGAACTAAAAAGTCTTTCGCAATGCGCTCCCGATGACATCGTGGTTTTTGCTTTTTCTGGACACGGCACAGAGACTCACGAGCTGGTAACGTATGATACTGATAGGGCAAAGCTCTCGGCAACAACTATTTCCCTGAACCAATTAGGAGAACATTTTTCCAAGATACCTGCGCGTCGGCTTATCTGTATTCTTGACTGCTGTTTCTCTGGCGGGATGGGAGCGAAAGCATTGCAGGTGGACGTTGTGCCCCGTGATATACCTTCGGGCGAAGAGTTGTTGAAACAATTATCTGGAGACGGAAGAGTAATCTTGACTGCATCGCTTGCGACAGAAAAGGCGTGGGAACACCAGAAACTCGGACACGGATTACTTACCCACTACCTGTTAGAAGCATTGCAGGGGGCGGAAGAAGTACGCAAGAGCGGCAAGGTTGGTCTCTACAAGCTACTTGATTATGTAACAACCAAAGTAATAGATTCAGCTAAAATCTTCGGAGAAGAACAACACCCAGTATTACTTGGACAAATCAAGGAAGAAATAACGCTTCCGATTTTCAAACCAGGAAAACTTTATAAGGAAGCATTCCCCGAAAGAGATACAAGAAAAGTTACCCCCGACGTTCAATCGCTGTCTGCGTTTGGCTTCCCCGACGACCTTCTCAAAGCCTGGGCAGGCTCCTCAATAACCACACTGAATCAATTACAGGTGGACGCCATCAATGAGTTTAAGGTGCTCGATGGAGAGCACCTTGTTGTCTCTGCGCCCACCTCCGCTGGTAAAACTCTCATCGGTGAATTGGCTGCTTTGCAGGGCGTCATAGAAAGAAAACGTGCGCTCTTTTTATTGCCACTAAAGGCACTGGTAAATGATAAGTTGAGACATTTTGAGGAAACATATGGAGCGTTTGGATTACGGACTATACGAGCAACTGGAGAGAGCACCAGCGATGACATTTTGCCCTTGATGCGCGGGCAATACGATATTTGTTTGATGACATATGAAAAGTTTTCAGCAATGATACTCGGCAGTCCCCACATACTCGACCAGGTAAGCACGATAGTGGTTGACGAGGTACAGATGATTGCCGACAAGTCTCGTGGCGTCAATTTGGAGTTCATTCTCACTCTTCTACGAATGCGACGGAAGCAAGGCATTGAGCCACAAGTAATCGCGTTATCTGCTGTGATTGGGGATACGAATGGTTTTGAGAGGTGGTTGGGCGCGAGATTGCTACGACGCACCGAGCGCCCCGTACCATTAGACGAAGGTATTGTCAGATTGGATGGTACTTTCCGCTATATCGAATCTGATACGGGTAAAGAAAAGACCGTGCAGTCAGCACAAACACAATTCAGGAAAGGTAGCGGACAAGATGTCATCATTCCGCTTGTAGGAAAATTGGTCAAAGACGGCAAAAGCGTCATCGTGTTCAGGGAAACCAAGTCAGAAGCACAAGCGTGCGCACTTTACTTGGCTCGAAATCTGGGCTTACCGCCTGCTCAAGTCGCAGTGGATAATCTTCCGAACACAGACCCGTCTATTTCTTCACAAAAGCTACGAGAAACATTGAATGGTGGCGTAGCATTTCACATTTCTGACTTGGATGCAGAAGAGAGAAGACTGATAGAAGAGCAGTTTCGCGCCTCATCCTCCGCACTAAAAGTTATTGCTGCAACGACAACGCTGGCGATGGGAGTGAACACACCCACAGAGGCAGTTATTATCGCGGGATTATCCCATCCTGGAGACGTGCCATATTCTGTTGCGGAATATAAGAACATTGCGGGAAGAGCTGGGCGACTCGGTTATACAACACGTGGTTCCTCATTCCTTGTCGCTCTCACTCCGAGTGAGGAACATACGCTTTGGACGAACTACATACAAGCGAATCCAGAAGATTTACATTCAAAGTTCTTTGCTGACAATACCGACCCTCGTTCGCTGGTAATAAGAGTGCTGGTAGCCGTTCGTTCAAGGCGAGGGCTTACCGCTGATGAGATTGTGGAGTTTTTGGAAGAGAGCTTCGGTTCTTTCCAGGAAAAGATAAAGAATCCTGCTTGGGCCTGGGATAAAAACCAAATCACGGCAGCAATTGAAGAACTGCGTACTCATCGGCTCATCGAACAAGATAAAGATGGTTTCTACCATCCAACTCCACTTGGAAGACTGGCTGGTGAATCTGGTTTGGAAGTAGAATCAGTATTGCGAGTCGTCAGTGCACTACAAGGAATCCAGCAGGCTGATATTAGCGACCCAGCACTTATCGCTCTGACCCAAGTTACTGTTGAACTTGACCAGGTTTTATTCCCGCTCAACAAAAGAAGTACACAGAAGGAGCCTCAAACTTGGATGACAGAAGTTAGGAATCAAAGAATACCTGGGAACATCATCAACGCATTCCATCGTTCTATCCAAGACCAAACTGATGCGACACGACGGGCTAAAAAGGCAGTGGCCTGTCTCTTGTGGATTACAGATAAACCACTGGTAGAAATCGAAAATGTGTTGATGCAGTTTGACCGTGCAGACACTGCTGCTGGCGCCATAAGAAGCGTGAGTGCCAGAGTTTGTGATGTTTTATCCACAGTTGCCAGAATCGCTGAACTACTCAATCCAGGATTTGATTTGGCTGCTCGTGTCGAGCGATTGTTGGTGCGACTTGAAATCGGCATCCCAGCAGGGGTAGTAGAACTGGGCAGTATCTTCGGTAGGGTTTTCAATCGCGGTGATTATCTCTGTTTAATGAAAAACGGAATCACAACTAAAGAGGCATTTGAAGCCGCAAAAGAGGATGCACTTTTGCAGTGTTTAGAAAACAATCGGGAAAAGCTCGCGGCAGCAAAAGTGAGGCTTGAAGAATACGAGCGAGAGGAAAAGCCGATACCTGGCTCCCCAATTCTTCCAGAATACGAAGGATAAAAAGGTTCCCAGGCAAAAAGCATCAACTTGAAGGCCACGAAGAGTTCAAACCATAACATTTTATGGATGTAACTTATATAAAACATAGACTTGATTTATATGTCGGCTCCATTCAATACGGTGTAGGTAATTGCAAAAACGCATACGCATACCTCAAACAAAAGAATGATGAGCTGAATGAAGCGTGGCGCAATGGTACGACGCACAGTCTCAACGAATTGGGGCATCTCGATAAGGTTTTCAAAGATTACCTGATTTTGAAAATTGCGGGTCTCTTTGACAAACGTGGCGATACGCTATCGCTTTTTAGTTTGCAGAAGTTTCTCCAAAACAATCTGCCCGATAGTGAGGGCTTATTTGCACCTGGCTTTGTGGAGATTCAAAATAAGTACCAGGACACAATCAAGAAAGTCGTGAAAGTACGACATAAAGCTGTTGCACACACGAGCGATGATTTCCCCGACAACATTCTTTACACGCAGGACTTATTGGCAATGCCGATAATGGAGTTTCTGAAAGACGTTGAAAACCTTGCTGCGCAGGTTGGCACAATCACATTTCCAGTGAGGTAGAGGATTTTGCCCCAAAATCTCTCCATCTGGAGACGGCTACCCCAGCGCCCGCGCAAAGTTGAAAATCAAAACACCCCCCATCTATTTTGGGTTTTTAAGAAAAACGGGCACAAGAAAGACGGGGGTACACCCCGTCGGGACAGTCGCAGCGGTGATACTGTTTGAAATCGGCGATGCTGTTATACAGAAGCATACAGGGTTAAATACTGATAAGTACCATATTGAAAAACAGGGGGCTGCCAAAACAAGCCAATGTTATGTCAAAAGTTGCAAGGATGCTATTGATTGGTAGGTACGTAATGAAGCTGTACGGAATAGACCAGGAAATACTATACTACCCGTGCTGACTCCAACGAGAGTTTTGGGATGAAAAACCAGTTAGACGGGTTCTGCCAATAGGTACGAACATCGTCCACTACCCCCCGCCAATGCATATTATATTTCCTAAAAAATTACAGAAGGGTGATGAGGCGCGCGTTATCGCGCCCTCACGTTCGCTCGGTATTGTTTCCGAGGAGGTACGAAGTGTCGCGAACCGGAGATTTGCCGAACTTGGTTTGAAGATAAGTTTTGGCAGGCACGCGGAAGAAAAGGATGATTTTTTTTCTTCCAGCATTCAGTCGCGGGTGGAGGATTTGCACGAGGCCTTCCTTGACGCGAATGTCGTGGCAATTTTTACGGCCATCGGCGGTTTTAATTGCAATCAGTTGTTTCAATATTTTGATTGGAATCTGATACAAAATAATCCGAAGATATTGTGCGGTTACTCTGACATCACGGCTTTGAGTAACGCGATGTTCACAAAAACCGGACTTGTTTCATATTCGGGTCCGCATTATTCCACTTTTGGTCAGGAGCTCTATTTTGACTATACGTTGGACTACGCGAAGCGATGTTTGTTTTCTAATAATAGATTTCAAATTCATCCAAGCATGGAATGGAGCGATGATTTGTGGTATAAAAATCAAAAGACGCGCGACCTTATTCCAAACCGTGGATTCCTTGTGATAAATGAGGGGAGAGCTTCGGGCAGAATTCTTGGGGGCAACCTTGGTACGTTTAACTTATTGCAGGGCACGGAATATTTTCCTAATCTTAGGGATTCTATTTTGTTTCTTGAAGATGACCTTGAGTCATTGCCTCACACTTTTGACCGTGATTTACAGTCGCTTATTCATGTACCCGGATTTGCCGGAGTCCGAGGGATTGTGATTGGTAGATTTCAGAAGGCGAGCAATATGCCTGATGAGTTATTGATTAAAATTATCAAAACAAAAAAAGAATTGGATAGGTTACCGATTCTTGCGAACGTTGATTTCGGACACACCGACCCTAAATTCACCTTTCCCATAGGCGGGGAAGCGAATATGGAAATTCTGAACGGGAAAGCGAAACTGGAAATAGTAAAACATTGAAGTTTTTGTTTTTTTGAGTTTGTTGCTGGAGTTGGTAAACTAGAAATGTGATGATAGCAAAAAAAAGATTGAAGGTTGGTGTTATCAGGTTTCCGGGTTCAAATTGTGATTTTGACACGCTTCATTTTTTTAAAAAGTTCGGACATAAGGCGGAATTTATTTGGTATAAGGACGTAAGCATTCCGCGTTATGATTTACTTGTTCTTCCCGGCGGGTTCGCGTTTGGGGATCGTGTATACGCCAAAGCAACGGGGCATTATGATATAGATCCGGGTGTTCTCGCGATTTCTTCGCCGGTACTTAAGGCCATTAAACGGGTGGTTCGTTTGGGCGTGCCGATTTTGGGTATTTGCAACGGTTTTCAGATTCTCGTAAAAGCAGGGCTCTTGCCCGGTAAGCTGGTTCAAAACGATTCAAAAAAGTTTTTTTGCGACTATGTTCGCTGTGCAGTTCAGGGCGCGTCTTTTTTTGGCGACCCTTCCATGCTTGGGAAAACATTTATTATTCCGGTCGCGCACGGGTATGGCAGATATATAGCGTCAGCACGTTTGTTGAATAGATTGCAGAAAAACAAGCAGATTTTTTTAAGATATTCAACATTTAATCCGAACGGGTCCGCGCTGAATATCGCGGGAGTTTGCAACGAGCAAAAAACTATTTTTGGCATGATGCCCCATCCGGAGCGGTCGCTTGATGGGAAGTATTTTATGCGCGCAATAGAAACATATGTCGCGGGAAACTGATATACCAAAGATTCTTGCCGAGGCGATGGCGAGCGAGCATACAAGCTACAAGAGCACGAAGAAGTTTTTGTCGCGTCTCCATACCAAGGGCAAGTATGTGATACAAGGGCCCGGCGAGAACGCGGGAATTGTTGATTTGGGAGGAGGATGGGCGCTCGCGATGCGCGTGGAGAGCCATAACCATCCGTCGTTTATAAAGCCATATCACGGGGCCGCGACAGGAGTCGGCGGAATCTTGCGGGATATTTTTACCATGGGCGCGCGCCCGATCGCGCTTTTGGATATTCTTCGTTTTGGAACTGATAGGAATGCTCGTCGTCTTTTGCGCGAGGTTGTTCGCGGTATTTCCGATTATGGTAATTGTGTTGGGGTGCCTGTTGTCGGCGGAGATTTGTATGTTGACAGCACATACAATCATAATTGTCTTGTGAATGTCGCGGCGTTCGGTTTGGTTCGGAAAGATAAGATTATTTATGGCAATGCCCTTACTCCCGGAAATGATTTAATTTATGTCGGCGCGCGGACGGGGAGAGACGGGGTGGGCGGCGCGCAGATGGCGTCCGCGAATCTTGACGCGCAGGATGAGGCTACTATTCAAGATGCCGACCCGTTTCTTGAGAAGTTACTTTTGGAGGCGTGTTTAGAGCTTGCCGATACGCCGTGGATTGAAGGAATGCAGGATATGGGCGCGGCTGGACTTTTGTGTTCCACGTCCGAAGTCGTGCTCCGCGGACGCAAGAAAACGAAAAAGAATCTTGGCGCGAGAGTGTATCTTAATCGTGTTCCGACTAAGGCGCGAAATATGTCGCCGGTTGAGATGTTGCTTTCAGAGTCACAGGAGCGAATGTTAATTGTTGGACATTGCAGACATCGCGAAAAAATTCTTAAGGTGTTTAAGAAGTGGGATTTAGAGGCATGCGTGGTTGGCGCGGTAACGAATGACGGGAAGTATACGATTGTGTATGACACTCCGCGCAAAAAGAATATTATTTTGCCAATGGAGTTTTCAGATATTTTTCCTGATGTACGAGAGGATTGGGATTTGACGAGTTGGAAAGCACAAGGTACGAAACACGAAAAAGCCGCGAGTCGGATTACACAAGAGATTTGGCATCAGTATGATTGGATGGTTGGTATTCGGACGCTTAAGGGTCCGAATAAGTCGGGGCGTTACGCCGTGCTTGATGTGCCGGAAATTGGAAAGGAAATTGTTATCGCGTGGAGCTCGGATGAGGGATTGTCGGACAGCGATCCGGCGCGCGGGATTCAACACGCGTTTGATGTTTGCTTGCGTCGTTTGCGTTCTCTTCGCGCGATGCCTCTTGGAATTACGAATTGCCTTAATTTCGGGCACCCAAAAGATTCAATGGGCGCGTTTGCAGAAACGATAGATGCTCTTACGAAACGCTGTAAAGAGAAAAATATTCCGGTTGTGGGCGGAAATGTGAGTTTGTATAACGCGCACAGAGCGTACTCAATCAAACCAACCCCTGTGCTTATTATGGCGGGGGTGAGGAGACGAGTGTAAACGATTGGATGATTTGTTTATTGTTGTTATGTGTGGTATTGTATTGATATGTCGCAGATGAAAAGGCAATTTACCGCCTTGTATAAAAAGCAGGGCAAGTGGTATGTTGGTTGGATTGAAGAAATTCCTGGAGTAAACACTCAAGGACGAACGCTTCAAGAAGCGAAGTTGAATTTAAAAGAGGCTTTGAATTTGGTTTTGGAAACGAACAAGCTTTTGTCCGGCGGAAGTGAGGACAGAGAAGTGATCCGAGAGTCGCTTATGGTTGCTTTGTAGAGATTATTAACTTATGAAGCGAATAGATTTGGTGAAACATCTTTTTAATGAAGAGTGTGTTTTATTTAGAGAGGGCGGTAAGCATAGTGTTTTCTTTAATCCTAAAACAAAGAATGTTTCTACGGTGCCTCGTCATAAGGAAATAAATAGTTTTCTTGCGGAGAAGATTTGTAAGGATTTAGGGATAAGGGAGTTGAAAAAGAAATAACACAAGAAACCTTTCTATATCTATTGCAAAAAAATTGCGGATGGGCTACAATAGGGGGATTGTAAATAAGACGCAGGGACATTAGGTCGAGTTTCTCTGTAGAAGCAAAAAAAAGACAATAAAGACAATCACATGAACGGAACTATCAAAACTCTTACGGATAGGGGATTCGGGTTTATTGCTCGCGAAGGCGAGACAAAAGACCTCTTTTTTCACTCCAAAGAATTGAATGGTGTCGCGTTTGATGAATTGAAGGTTGGCGATAAGGTCACCTTTGATGTCGTCAACAGCGAGAAGGGCCCGGCGGCGACGAATGTTTCGCGCGCGTAGGCTTCACTAAAAAGAATCGCTCCCGCTTTTGCGGGGGCGTTTTTTTTGTTTCTGTGGCGTGAGAGTTTGTTGTATAGTTATTGTGGATTCCGTACTTGATATGGAATGACAAGTTTTTTTAATATTGGGGATGTCCGACATCCGGCGGGATGACGGACATCCTAAGTTTATGCAAAGAAAAATTAATATTCATGGAAGGGAGATTTCTTATGTTCTTCAGACAAGCAAGCGGGCGCGGGCGACGCGCCTTACGTTGTATTCTGACGGGAGGTTTGTGGTTACCGTTCCACAAAGGATGCGAGATGGTTTTGTTGAGGAGTTTCTTCTTCGGAAGGCGCGATGGATATTTAAGAAGCTGGAATATATTAAGAGATTTTCGGATAAAACTTTTTTAGGAGGTGGTAGGAGAGAATTTTTGAAACACAAAGATAGGGCGCTTGCGTTTGCGGAGGAGAGAGCGCGGTATTTTAACGCGAGATATAGTTTTGAGTACAAGAGAATTACCATTCGGAATCAGAAGACGCGTTGGGGGAGCTGTTCAAAGAAGGGAGGGTTAAGTTTTAATTATAGAATCGCGCTGTTACCGCAAAGATGCGCCGATTATATTATTGTTCACGAGCTTTGCCATTTGAGAGAATTTAATCATTCACGAAAGTTTTGGGAGCTTGTCGCCCTTTCATTTCCCGATTATTTGGAAATTCGGAAAGATATAAAGAAGCTGTGTATATCAGGTTTTTGACGAAAGATGTTTTTTAGATTAAAAAGAAGATAGAATCGTTCTTCGTGTACCTTATTAACCAGGAGGAGACTCTTGGATAGCTTGGAAAAGCTCTCGTCGCTTCAGTTGAAGCAGATGCGGCATGCTTCTACGCGTGTCGCGAAACGGTACGGTTTACGGCTTCCGCCGGAAGACTACTTTCTTCTCCTGTCGCTCATTCACGAGGGGCAGGCGGAGTTTGTTTGTCGGACGAAGAGAGGCGGGGTTCTCTACCGCCTTTCTTTTCGGAAGCACGTTCTTCATGCGTGTTACGATCCGAAAACACGCATGATAGCGACGTTTTTTTCTCCCTTCAGAAAGGAGAGGTGTGTTCGTTTTTCTGGTGGGAGACGCGCTCGTTATTACGTGTCTCCTCGTTGTGTGTAGCGTGTGCGGTTTCTCGTTGCCTCGGGTTTTTATCCCGAGGCATACTTTTTGAAATTAAAGTAAAAATGTTACCCTTCAAACCCCGTAAAGGACGGAAAGTCGCTTTCAGCGACCTCGTCCTACGGGGCAGGCTTCGCATGGGGAATAATATTTTATATATAATTGAGAATGTTTTTGAGATAGAGTATAAATATATGGATTACATAACTAGTGATAAGTTTTGCTTGTGTGACGACTCAATATTGGGGATGTCCGACATTCTGCGGGATGACGGACATCCTAATGACTGATATTTTGGTGACGGAAGGAGGGTGTCTTGTAACTCATGTATTTTATGATGAAAGAAATTATTTCATTTTCGGAGTTTCAGAAGCTGGATTTGCGGGTTGGGAAAATTTTAACGGCGGAACGAGTGGAGGGTTCGGAGAAGCTTCTTCGGCTGGAGGTTGATTTTGGAGAGGAGGTTGGTATTCGGCAGATACTCGCGGGTATTGGAAAGGCATACGTTCCCGACGAGCTTATTGGCAGAGAGATTGTTGTCGTTGTAAATCTTGAACCGCGCATGATGATGGGACTTCAGAGTCAGGGAATGCTTCTCGCCGTAGACGGAGGAGAGGGGCCTGTTTTGCTTTGTCCTCAAAGAGAGGTTTTTTCGGGTTCGCCCGTTCGGTAGATTCCTAAAGAACCAGGAGGTCCCTCTCCCCGCTTAGCGGGGTTCGGGATGCTCGATTTCTTATCCTTCCTCGTCAAAGCGAGGTTGGAAGAAATCGGCAATTCCTTGATTTCTTCTTTTTCTGTTGGTATGATAAACGGCGTTTTAGGAGGCGATTTATTTGTGAGAACGTAGGGTGTTGTTTGCACGTTTCTGCAGACAATTCGCACGAAAACACGCTATCAATTTCCCCTGCGAGGAAATTGCGCTCGCTCTCGGTCTCGCTCTCCCTCGCTTCGCTTGGGATCCATGCCCGCTCGGCCTGCGAGACGGTTTTCTTAGCAAATTGTCCGCAGAAACATAGATGTTTTATAAAGAATGTTCGCAAATGTAATAATTTATTTAGGTATGTACGCGAAACAACAAACAATCATTACCGCGCTTATCGCCTTTTTACTTGGATTTATTATTGCCTGGATGATTTTTGGCAGGAGTCCGGTTGCGGAGGCGCCGATTGAGGAGAGCGAGGAGGCTGGCACTTCTTCGCTTCCCGCTATTTCAAAAAATGAAGTTTCAGAGGAGAAGGCTTCAGTTGATTCCGATGTTATTTCAAAGCCAATTGTTTTTTCAAAGGAAGTTCCTGTGGTTCACGACCAGCCGGCTGGCGCTACTGTTCTTGTGAAAGAGGTTGTGTTTGGCAAGCCTTCATGGATTGTCGCGCGCGAGGAAAGGAAGGGAAGTATCGGCAATATTTTGGGAGCGCTTTGGCTTCCGTCGGGAACGCATCAGAATCGGGAGGTGGAGCTTCTTCGCGAAACTGTCGCGGGCGGGATGTATTATGTTTTTCTTCACGATGATGACGGAGACAAAAAGTTTAATTCTTCCATTGACCTTCCTATAACTGATTCTCTCGGCAAGCCTATTTCTGTGCCATTTAGGGCTTTGTAGGCATGCCTTCCCTTCGACTCGGCTTAGGGTAAACTGCTCGGACAATAACCGAATTTCGTAATTCACAGCGATGTGGGAGTATTCCGTTTTTTATTGTATAATTTTTTCATTCGGTTTTTTTATGGACACTCAACCTATTCATCATATTGCCGTTATTCCTGACGGAAACAGGAGGTGGGCAAGGAGGCGCGGGCTCCCGGGGCCGCAGGGGCATGTGGAGGGCATGAAGAAATTTGGCGAAGTCGCGAAAGAAACATTTCGGCTTGGGGTTCGGTATTTTACCTTTTGGGCGGCTTCGGAAAGCAATCTTACGAAACGCACAAAAGAAGAGGTCGCGGTTCTTATGATGCTTTTTCGGGATGAGATTGTTCGGCAACTTCAAGCAAAAGAATTTGACGAGCTTCATGTCCGAGTAAGAGTGCATGGGAAGGGGCTCGAAATTTTGGGGGACAAGAAATTTACAGACGCGGTACGCGACTTGGAAGAAAAATCTTCGAAATATACAGATAAGCAACTTACCATTCTTTTTGGGTATAATGGAACCACGGAGATGTTGGAAGCAATACAAAGCATTGCTTCAGAATCAAGAATTAAGAATCAAGAATTAAGGATTACGGACGAATTAATTCGAACACATCTGTGGACAGGGGAATTGCCGGATGTGGACTTGGTGATTCGCACGGGATCGGCGGGGGATCCGCATAATTCCGCAGGGTTTATGATGTGGCTTACCAAAGAATCACAGTTTTATTTTACGGATACGTACTTTCCGGATTTCGGAAAGAAAGGACTTGCCGAGGCGTTTGAAGAATACGCGAGGAGGGAGAGGCGGTTGGGAAAATAACAATTATATCGTTCGGAATGTCATATCAGAAAAGCCGTTTGAGTGGTCGCTTTCTGGCGGCGCGGTTTCTAGTTTTTCTTTACGCTGGGGAAGTTCGCCTGAAAATTTGCAGTATCGCAAGGATGGAATTATCGGCACCTCAATCGCTATGTACGGACTTAATACTTCGTCAACTTATTATTGGCAGGTTATTGGCGTGAACGGGTCAAGTACCATATTTGGCAACATTCAATCATTTACCACCGCTCCCGTATTTACCTACTATTTGCCCTTTAACGAAAACTCGGGAACCGTTACCCGTGATTCCACGCTCGGCACTACCGCGACTCTTTACGGAGGAGCCCGCTTCTCCACCTTCTGTCCCGAGGGAAGCTGTTTGAATTTCACATCAAGCACCACTGCCTACGCCTCCATACCCACAACCTCAACCCTTATCGGTTTTCGCGACATTACTCTCCAGGCTTGGGTCTTCCGCAGAGCCGTATCACCCCGCACTCATGTTCGCGTTGTTTCCAAAGATTATGACTACTTCCTCGGCTTCTCGGGAGCGGGATCAAATCGTCTTGCCGTTGATTCCGGAGGAGGCGGAGGATGGCAGGGACTTACAACCGCAACTCGCGATCTTCCTCTCGGAAGATGGGTTCACATCGCCTACACCTATTCTTCCTCCACGAATCGTTTGTACTATGACGGAGAGCTTGTCGAAGAGCAGGCGAAGACGAGAACCTTCGGACCAGGAACCCAGCCTCTTACCATCTCCGGACCAACCTTCGCGTTCAATGACCCCTTTGACGGGCTTGTTGATGAGGTGAAGATTTCTCCTTTCGCGAAGACGGGAGCGGAGATACGGGCGGAGGTGTTAACTAAAACTCCTCCAATGCCTTAGTTTTGTTTTTCTTAATATTTTTATACGTTGACTTTTGGAAGCATCTCTCTCATTATTTTGTGACGGGCTGTAGCCCGTTAGAGGCGCTCATTTCCATGTTTTATGTTTATGTGTTACAAAGCATTAAGGACGGTCAATGGTATACTGGTTATGCCAGTGATTTGAAGCGAAGAATCAAAGAACATAATTTAGGGCGGAATTTTTCGACTAAACACAGAATACCGTTTTGTCTCATTTATTATGAAGCTTGCTTGTCTGAAAAGGACGCAAAGACTCGTGAGAAATATTTGAAATCTGGAATGGGTAAAAGATATTTGAAGAATAGAATGAGGTATTTTTTGAGCACCTCTAACGGGCTGTAGTATACCGGTAGTACGTCTGCTTTGGGAGCAGATAGACCGGGTTCGATTCCCGGCAGCCCGACCAAAAAAACGTAAAATGTAAAGTGAAAAAAGCAAAGCATTTAAAAGGCTTTGTCTTTTTTGGTTTTGCGTTTATAATAAATTTCATGAAAAAGAAACCCGAAGCAATGTTAGAACTTTATCAGTTTGAGGAGTGTCCCTACTGCAAGCGAGTGAGAGAGAAGATGACGGATTTAGGAATGAGTTACATTATTCACAATGTGCCGCGCGCGAGAGAGAAGCGGGTTAAACTTGAAAAGATTTCGGGGCAGAAGTTTGTGCCAGTTTTGGTTGACGCGAATACGAAGACGATGATAGCGGATGATGATGATAAGGCGATAGAGTATTTGGAGAAGACGTACGGGTAAAGGTCGTTTATAACCGCTCCGAAACTACGAATTATCCGAATCAACGAATACGAATATTTGTAGATTCGGATGAATTTGTAGATTGGGAACGGATTTTTTATGAATAAAACTATAGCTATTATTGTTGCGGTTGTTGTTGTGGGATTCGGCGCGTGGTATTTCATGAAGAGCGATTATTCGCTGAAGAAGGATGAGATGCAGGCGACCAGCACTCCCGAGGAGGCGGTCGTGAGTGAGAATGGTGCCGTGATGGGAGAGAAGCAGGTTGTTGTTTACACCGATGAGGGCTATGTTCCTTCTTCCCTTATCATCAAGGCGGGGGAGGTTGTGGAATTTAGAAATGAATCGTCGCGTGAGACTTGGCCGGCGTCCGCGAAGCATCCGACGCATACCGGGTATCCGGGAACGGATATAAAGAAGTGCGATACGGCAGAGGCGGGTGAGATGTTTGATTCCTGCGGAGGCATCGCGCCCGGAGCGTCATGGACATTTACCTTTAACGAGAAGGAGGAATGGGGGTATCATGACCACTTGGACGCGAAGAAGTTTGGAAAGATTATTGTTGAGTAGAATCTAGAATCTAGAAGCTAGAAGCTAGAAGCTAGGATATTGGAGATGGACATCAATTTGGTGTCCATCTTTGTTTATCACTTTGAATTACGAAACTCCATTATTGCCTGAGCCCACGTCGAAGGCATTGCCTACGCGATAAATCTAAAATGTCGCCCTTCGACAAGCTCAGGGCATAATATTTAGGCAGTTTCGTAATTCAAGGCTCATCGGGCTCTTTTTCTTTTGCTTGTCAATGGTGGTTGTTTCTTTGAGTTTGAGGTTTAATGGTTACAAGTAATGTAACCCTTCAACCCCGAAGAATCCTTCGACAAGCTCAAGAAATACGGAGCAGGCAAACTCGGGGAATAATATTTTATCATTTTGTAATTCACAGATTTATATATGGCGGGAGAGGTAGACATCATAAAAGAGAAAATTGATATTGTGGATTTTTTGCGGTCATATATTGACCTGCATCCCGCGGGGAAGAATTTTAAGGCGATTTGTCCGTTTCATTCGGAGAAGACGGCTTCTTTTGTTGTTTCTCCCGAACGGAGGATGTGGCACTGCTTTGGTTCGTGCGGGGAGGGGGGGGATATTTTTAAATTTTTAATGAAGCATGAGAATTTGGAGTTTTATGAAGCCTTGAAAGTTTTGGCCGAACGGGCAGGCGTTCCTCTTCGCGCGCTTGACCCGCAGAAACAGAAGGAGTTTGGAGTTCTTTATGATATGCACGAGACGGCTAAGGATTTTTATCGGAAACAGCTTTCTTCGCAGACAGAGGCTTTGAGTTATTTGAGAGGAAGAGGACTTACGGATGAGACGATGGAGGAGTTCGGACTCGGATTTTCTCCGGGGGGAGAGGCGCTTACGCTTTTTCTTTTGCAGTCGGGATATGATATGTCGAATATTGTTCGTGGGGGGCTCGCGCAGAAGAACGCGCAAGGGCTTCATCGGGACAAGTTTTATCGGAGGATTATGTTTCCGATTTATAATTCCATGGGAAAGGTTGTCGCTTTTACCGGACGGATTCTGCCGGAGAATGGAAGCCCTTCGACAAGCTCAGGAGATATACCGAAATATTTGAATAGTCCCGAGACGCCGATTTTTAACAAGTCGCATATTTTATATGGATTTCATGTTTCAAAGAATCATATCGCGAAATCGCGAACGGCTTTTCTTGTGGAGGGGCAGATGGATGTTTTGATGTCGTGGCAGTCGGGAATACAAAATGTTGTCGCCGTTTCCGGAACGGGGCTTACTACGCATCATCTTGAGCGATTACGAAGACTCGCTGATACGCTTGTGTTGAGTTTTGATAACGATACTGCTGGATTGAAGGCGATGGAGCGTTCGCTTGACCTTTTTGCCGATTTTGATTTTTACGCGCGGGTTGCTTCTCTTGGAGAGCATAAGGACCCCGCTGACGCGGCGAAGGCGGATAAGGGATTTTTGGAGAGGGCTGTTTTGGAGGCGAGACCCGCCTTCTCGATTCTTTTTGAGTCGTATTTCAAGGGGATTTCGTTTT
>C687J35174_10001032_pt1 | contig 40763 bp, 47 predicted proteins | sample RifCSPhighO2_01_FD_35174 | JGI IMG/M metagenome (IMG submission 35174) | reverse complement strand
GTGTCGGCATATCAGAACACAAACAGCGGAGCTGTTTTGTAGGCTGATAGCCTACAATATTGGTTATCGATCAGAACTTTTTCTACTAAGCCGTATCTTGCTCCCTTATAGGGTGTTGCCTGAGCTGCAGCAGCACACGCATTTCTAGGAAAGGATATAGTAAACTTTATAAACAACGTCCTGTTTCTCAGTATTACGCTATTACGATAGCGTTTCTAATGCCGCAAGGCATGAGGTAAAATGACAATATATGACATGGATGCATCAGAGTTAGTGCAAAAGATAGCTCCAGAGCTAAAGAAAATCATAAAGGCTCCAGCGTGGGCGCCATTCGTAAAAACAGGAATAAGCAGAGAACGGCCTCCGATGGACAGCGATTGGTGGTATGTCAGAGCTGCTTCAATCCTTAGGTGGGTCATGCTCAAAGGGCCTATTGGCGTTGAAAAGCTCAGAATCAAATATGGATCTCGAAAGAACCGAGGTATGGCTGCTGAGCATACATACAAATCAGCAGGAAATCATATTCGCAAGATACTTCAGCAGCTTGAAAAAGCTGAATTGATAAAACAGGGAGCTGCAGGAGTCCATAAAGGAAGGATTATCACGCCCAAAGGCATCGCATTGATGAACAGCGTATTGAAAAATGGATGAGCTCGAAGCCATCAAACGAAGGAAAATAGAGGAGCTTCAGAGGCAAAGCCTGCAACAAAATATGCAGGAGCAGGCGCAAATCCAACAGCAAGTCGATCAGCTTGAGGCTGTGGTGAAACAGATTTTCACCAAGGATGCGCTTGCAAGATATGGCAATGTCAAGACAGCACATCCAGAAAAGGCGATACAGCTTTTGATCGTGATCGGCCAGCTGTTGCAAAGCGGCAAAGTGCAGCAAATAACTGATGATCAATTGAAGGAAATATTGAAACAGATGGCATCGAATACCAACATTAAAATCCAAAGGAGATAACATGGCACGAAATAAGCACCCCAGCAGAAAGCAGCGTTTGGTTAAGTTGAATACTCAAACCAGATGGGCACCTTTTTGGACTGTATTCAAGAAGTATGGTAAGGGCAAGAGGGTGCATCCAGGAAGGCATACAGCGGTAAAGAGAAGCTGGAAGCGAACTAAGTCAAAAGCATAACTATGGCAAAGAAACAGGAAGATAAAAAACTCGAACGGACTTACAATGTTCCTCTGAGAAAAGAGTTTAACAAGGCTCCTCGATGGAACCGGACTCCTAAGGCGGTAAGAGCCTTGCGAAGCTTTATTGCCAAGCACATGAAATCTGAGGATGTGCGGATAGGCAAATTTGCCAACTGGGAGTTATGGAAGCATGGCATCAAGAATCCTCCTCACCATATCAAAGTAACAGCGATTAGAGACCAAGAAGGCACTGTTTTTGTTGAGCTGGCAGGCGCTCCTGCAATTCATACTGATGAACCCCAAAAGAAAAGGTTCTCGAAGAAAAAGCTGAAGGAAGAAAAAGCAGCTAAGAAAGCTCCTAAGATAAAGAAGGAAACAGGATTGGAAGCAGAGATCGAAGAGCACAAGGAAGAGAAACAAGAGATTGCCAAGGAGATTCAAAAAGAGGAGATTAAGGAACTTAAGGATGCGAAGCCAAAGACACATCACCCACCAAAGGATCCAACTATCGCCAAGAAGTTTCCTAAACTTGTGTTAGCTCCACAGCAGAAATAAAAACTTTAATAAGCAAATCTGATTTCTAAAGTTTATGCCATTACCATTCGAATCAGTGCAGAGGAAAATTCTCATAAAGAAGGATTCTGTCGGCCATTTAGGAAAGCATGTATCGGAAAGATCTACGGAAGAGATAATCCACTATGGCATTATCAATCTCGATAAGCCTGCAGGCCCGACATCGCACCAGGCATGTGAGTATGTGAAGAACATTTTCAAATTAAGCAAAGCTGGCCATTCTGGGACCTTGGACCCTAATGTAACCGGAGTTTTGCCTGTCGCTTTGGGAAGGGCAACCCGCATTGTGCAGATAGTGCTGCCTGCAGGAAAGGAATATATTGCCCTGATGCATCTGCACCAGCCTGTCGAAGAAAAACAGCTTATGAAAGTGTTGGCTGATTTTACCGGTGCCATACGACAAAAACCACCGCTCAAAAGCGCTGTTCGGAGGGTTGAACGAACCAGAACAATATACTATCTTGAGATTCTTGAGATACAGGAGCAAGATATACTTTTCAGGGTTGGCTGCCAGGCTGGGACCTATATACGGAAACTGTGCCATGATATCGGCAAAAAGCTTGGTATTGGAGCTCACATGCAGGAACTGCGAAGGACTAAAGCAGGTCCATTTGATGAATCTACTACATACTCCCTCCAAGATATCACGGATGCATTCTGGTATTATACCAATAAACAGCAAGATACGTTCTTACGGAAGATAATCCAGCCTGTCGAGAATGCACTGCAGCACATGCTTTGTATTTGGGTGCTTGACAATTGTGTCGGAAGCCTCTTGCATGGCATAGACCTTAAAGTCCCCGGCATATCCAAATTACATGATGGCATTTGCAAAGAGATGACTGTAGCAGTCAAGACGCTTAAGGAAGAATTGGTTGCTATCGGAACAGCACGCATGAGTTCTAAGGAGATAATGGATCAAGAAAACGGAGTTGCGGTAAACATCCATAAGGTGTTTATGCAAACTTAAGATTTACTGACGACTTCATTCTGTATTCTTTTGGCTTCATTAAAGATACTTAAGAAAATCTCTTCCACAAATCCTTCGTCTAAGTTGTGCTCCTTAGCGACCTTCTTCAATTTCCCCATGATCTCAACTTCCCTCTTTTCATCAAATATAGGAATCTTTCTCTCCTGCTTATACAGGCCTATATGGGGCATTAAGGACATCCTTTCAGCCAATGCAGTAATGATCAGCATATCAATCCTGTTGATATGCTTTCTTGCTTCATGTACATCCTTTATCATAGTTCCTCTGATACTTACAATTCATTTCTACTATTTAAATGTGTATGTTAATCAACGGTAAACAAGCTGCTGTCATGCACATCAAAAAGTCCTATCCGAGCCCCGCAATCAAGCCAGCCATGAGCATAATTAAGTGCTGCGAAAGCATTGATAAAATCACCCTTCTTGTAGAAGTGCTCTGCATCAGAACAATATCTTTGTATCATGTCAAGGCAGTCATCACGCTCCGCCTTCATGCCTGTTCTGTTGCCTGATTTTAGGGCAAGTCCTAGTGCCTTCTCGGTGACACTGAAATATTTTTTCAGCTTCTCATCGGTAATTTCCTTCATGCCTATCTAGAAATTTTATTTATTTATAAAATTACCGCTAACCGCACTTGAATACCTTATGCTTTTCATAATACCTTTGATGGTATTCTTCTGCAGGGTAAAACGTTGATGCTTTGGTAATTTCAGTAACGATGGGCTTCTGCAATCTCTTTTGATATTCCTGCTTTGATTTCTCTGCCAGTGCTTTCTGCTTTTCTGAAACAAAGAAGATGGCAGACCTGTACTGGGAACCTATGTCCGGGCCCTGTCTATCTAGGGTGGTAGGGTCATGGAGTTTCCAGAAGATATCCAGCAATTTCTCAAAGGATATTTTTTTAGAATCAAAGGTAACCTGGACAGCTTCTGCATGACCAGTACTTCCAGTGCATACATCTTCATAAGATGGGTTCTTGAATTTTCCACCAGTGTATCCGGAAATCGCTTCTATGACACCGGGAGTTGTGTTAAATGTGTGTTCTACATGCCAGAAACAGCCTGCTGCAAAAATGGCTTTATCCATAGAGGTTATAGAGAACATAGAATTTTTAAAGATATGCTTTAATTATTGCTGACCGTATTCCAACACTTCATTATTCAGCATATCTAGCTTAATGCCTGCCTGCTTAAACATCTTTTCGGTTTCAGAACCTGCATGATAACGGTGCTGCGCAACAACGCGTTTTATCCCTGCATTGATGATCAGCTTGGCACAGGTTGCGCAGGGAGTCATCTTACAATACAGTGTTGCCCCATCCAGGCTCACTCCCAGCTTGGCTGCCTGGCAGATAGCATTTTGTTCAGCGTGGGTTGTGCGCAGGCAATGTTGCGTCTTAGTTCCATCTTCATGAACAACTGTCTTCATCTGGTGGCCTACTTCATCACAATGCGGCAATCCAAGCGGGCTTCCGACATAACCAGTTACTAGGATATGCTTATTCTTAACAACTACGCATCCTGATCTACCGCGATTGCAGGTTGCCCTCCGGGAAACTGCATTGCTGATTTCTATAAAATATTCATCCCAGCTCGGCCGAGGCATTTTTCGGTCAATATCGTCATAGAGTTTTTCAATCCTGGATTGAAGTTGTGTTATGGATCCTTCGTTAAAAATAGTACAGTCAGCTCTCCTGATGCAGGCTAAAACCTGCTGGCCGCTCCTCCCCTCTCCCTTGCCTTTGTCCCTGGCGTCCATTGCCAGAAAATCTTTCCAAGAAGAAGGATCACTCTGCCGCTTTCGCTTGCGCACCCTCTCAAACCGTATTTTTTGGGATGCATCTATGCCCACCAGCACAAAACCCTTATTCCCCTTCAGAATATCTATCTCCGCAGGATTCCGTATGCCATCCACCACTGCCTTTTTCAAGTCCTGCCCGACTATTTTCCGGAGTACCATCTCTGCCAGAAATCCATTGCCGCGCTTCTTCCTCAGACTATTGCCAAGGTCCTGAAGGCTTTTCCTGCTTGGCTCAACTTTCATCTCATGGGCTATCTGCCTGAGCTCATCAGACAATGAAAGATACACAAATCCCTTTTCCCTAAGAAATCCTGCTAGGATGCTTTTTCCGCTTCCAACGGTCCCTGTCAAACCAATTATCATATGAAAAGTAATTTGTTATTTCTATAAAAAGGTATCCCTTTAACCCCAGTCGAGATTGCCTGATGTCTGATATTCAGTCACTCTTGTCTCGAAGAAGTTCTTCTCTTTGCTGAGGTCAGTGGATTGGGACATCCAGGGCAGCGGGTTAGGTGTTCCAAACAGCTTAGGCAGCCCTATGCGTTCCAAGCGTCGGTCAGCAATGTATTCCACATATTTGGCAAACTGGTCAGCGTTAATGCCGAGCAGGCCCTGGGGACATGCATCGTGAGCATACGTCTTCTCAAGGTCGACAGATTTCTTTATCAGCTCTACCAGCTCCTGCTGGAAAGCTTCTGTCCAGATCTCGGGATTTTCATTCTTTACGGTATTGATGACATCACAGCCAAAGGCAAGATGGACGCTTTCATCCCGCATGATAAACTCAAATTGTTCACCGACACCTACCATCTTGTTCTGCCGCTTTAAGGCAAGCATCATGGCAAAGCCAGCATAGAAAAAGATCCCTTCCATAATGACATAGTAGCCGACCAGATCGTGAACGAATTTCCTGACGTTTTCAAGGCCCTCTGTCGTAAAACTGCGGTCGAACACTGACTTGGTCAGCTCTACCACAAAATCGTCTTTTTCTTTGATGGAAGGTATAGTTTTATACATGTTGTAGATTTCCTCAGGATCAAGCATCAGGCTGTCACAGCAATAGATGAATGTGTCTGTATGCACTGCTTCCTCAAATGCCTGCCTGAGCAGATATTGCCTGCACTCAGGATTGGTTATATGGGAGTACACTGCCAATACAATATTGTTGGCGGTGAGTGATTCTGCAGTTGAGAAAAAACCTAAGTTCCATACTATAAGGCGGCGTTCAGTTTCAGAGAGGACTGAATCTGATTTCCATTGCTCAACATCTTTCTGCATCCCCACTTCTTCCGGCACCCAGTTGTTTGCCACTCCATCCTTATAATGCTGGCGTGCCCATTTATATGTCAGGGGCAGTATCTTGTTCGGATCAGTTTTTGAACTGTTAATTATTGGCATGCTTCACACACCTTGGATTCTTCAAGGCCTTGCTTGTACTCTCTTTTTTGGGTATACCCATATTTGTTGGCGTCCAGTGTGGACTTTTCAATCTGCGTAGCCGCCAATGCTCTCATGTAATAGGTAGTTTTCATGCCAAGCTGCCATGCATACTGGTATGCGTCGCTTAATACTCTACCGGATGTTCCTTTGATGAATACGTTGTGGCTTTGGCTTTGGTCGATCCATTTTCCCCGGAGCGCAGTATGCTTGATCAAGGCTAATGGGTCTATATCAAAACTTTCCTTGTACTTTGCCTTCAGCTCATCAGGTATGGCAGCTATCATGGAGATATTGCCGTCATAATATTTCAGCTGTTCAAGCATCTCATCATTCCATAATCCCATCTTACTCAGGTCATCAATGAGATAGGAATTGATTATGGTGAATTCTCCGCTCATGTTTGATTTCACATAGATGTTTTTGTACATCGGCTCAATGCATGGATAGCATCCTGCAATTGTTGAGATGGTTGCGGTAGGCGCAACAGCCATGGTGTTTGAGTTGCGCATGCCCTGCATCCTGACTTTTTTCTTCAGTGAAGCCCAATCCAAGGTTGATTTCCTTGAGATAGGGATCTCCATGCCTCTTTCTTGCTCCAAGATATCCAATGTATCCAGGGGGAATATTCCCCTGTCCCATTTTGAACCTTTGAATGATTCATAGGAACCTTTCTCCTTAGCTAAGTTAGATGATGCGGCTATAGCATGATAGGATATAAGCTCCATGATGCGATCAGAGAACTCAAATGCCTCTTCAGCATCAAAGGGAAGATTTAGCCTGAACAGCGCATCCTGCACCCCCATAATCCCCAAACCAATCGGCCTATGCTTCTTATTGGAATTTTCCGCCTCAACAGTGGGATAAAAATTGATGTCAATCACATTATCCAGCATCGTGATGGCAGTATGTACTGTAGAAGCTAACAGAGCCTCATCAATTCCCTTTTCAGTAACGTGCTTCTCAAGGTTTATTGACCCCAGATTGCAAACTGCAGTCTCATCAGCTGAAGTGTTCAAGGTTATCTCAGTACATAGATTTGAGCTGTGGATCACACCAACATGATCCTGGGGAGATCGGATGTTGCATGGGTCCTTGAATGTTATCCAGGGGTGCCCGGTCTCAAATAGCATAGAAAGCATTTTCCTCCACAATTTTATAGCGGGTATAACTTTGAAGTGGCGTATCACTCCCTGTTTTGCTTTTTGCTCATACTCGGTATATCTTTCCTCAAATTTCTTTCCATAGATGTGGTGCAGATCAGGTACGTCATCAGGAGAAAACAAAGTCCAATCCTCATTTGCCAGTACCCTCTTCATGAAAAGATCAGGAATCCAATGGGCAGTATTCATGTCGTGGGTGCGGCGCCTTTCATCTCCAGTATTCTTCCTGAGATCAAGGAAATCCTCAATATCCATATGCCATGCCTCGAGATAGGCGCATGTTGCGCCTCTTCGCTTGCCGCTTCGGTTAATTGCCGCAGTTACATCATTGGCGATCTTAAGGAATGGCACGACACCTTGGCTTTCTACATTAGTGGCTTTGATCCACGAGCCGGTTGCCCGTATGTTTGTCCAGTCATTGCCTAAACCGCCTGACCATTTTGACAGCTGGGCATTATCTCCCAAACATTTGAAAATATGTTTCAGGTCATCCATGACTGTAGTTAGATAGCATGAGCTCAGCTGCGGGTGTGTAGTACCCGAATGGAATAAGGTTGGCGTTGAAGACACAAAACGGAGTGTTGACAGCACATTATAGAACTCTATGGCTTTCTCTTCCTTCGCTTTCTCATTTAGTGCCAATCCCATCGCAACTCTCATCCAGAATATCTGGGGAGTTTCCCTTCTTTGATTATCCCATCTGAGGAAGTAGCGTTCGTACAAGGTCTGAATCCCTATATACTGCAACAGATTATCTCGGTCTATGACAATTGCCTTTGCAAGAGTATCAAGATTAAATTCATTCATCTTGGGGTCAAGACGATTTTGTGCGATGCCCTCTCTTATGGTTTTTTTGAAGGCTGTGGTGTATGCACCCTGTAACTCTGGATCTTGGGTAGACAAACCAAAAACCTCTTTATACACACGCTGCAAGAATAACCTGCCTGCAACAGAGTTGTATGCCGGATCTTTCTCGATAAATGCGGTCGCAGCCAATATGAGCGCTTGTTCAAGTTCTTTAGTAGAAATCCCATCAAAAATATTATTAATGACTTCAGCAGTAATCAGACTGACAGATATATCAAGGCCTGATGAAGCCCTCAGCAAGGTCCTTTCAAGTTTTGCCGGATCAAAGATGACTGTACTTCCATCGCGTTTCTTTAGCTTGAGCTTGCCCAATAAAGATTTCTCGATGTCCTGCTTCCTTTTTTCGTCGCGGGCTTTTTTCCTCTCAGCCCTATATAAGATATACTCTTTGGAAACCTCATAGAGTCCATTTTTCACCAAGTGCTTCTCAACAAGGTCCTGGATATTTTCGACATTTGGATAGAAGTCAACAAATCGATCATTGATTTCAGCTACTATGTTGCTTACTATATTGTCAACAGTTTCTGATGGGATCTTGGTGCCGATTGCCCGAATTGCTTTTTGTATGGCATTTGATATCCTAGATTCATCAAAAAGAACCAATTCGCCTGTTCGTTTGATTACATACATCTCTTGCATTTGTGCCTCTTTTTAGTTATATACAGAAATGGCAGGGAGAAACGCCGCCACAATTTCTAAAAATATATACAGAACACCCCTATTTATACTTTTCGTTTTTTGAAACTATAGGTTGTGTTTTTTTAAGGCTGACCTACTACATATGCCACTTTTGGATGGTAATTCGACCTGCTCTACTTGCCGTACTCGGTCTATTTATTTGGCAATACATCTGCTGATCGACATGGGTGGTAAAGGTATTGCTTTGTTTTGTCCGTTGTCAAGAAGAAGGGTAACCCTATCCAAACATGGAGTATATCAGATATACATTGAATCCAAGAATAACCATTCCAAAGAGTATAGCAAGTATTGTAGTAAATTTCTTATTGACCAGTTCCTTCATTATGTTTTTGTTAGCAGTAAAGATTATGATGGGTATCAATGGAAGCGGAATAAGGAAACTCAAGGCGGTCTGGCTCCAGATCAGAATTTGCAGAGGTTCAATGCCCATCAATATTGCAATTGTTAAAGGAATAACGTTTATGATCCGGGTAATCAGCCTTCTAACCCATATATTTATCCTGAATCCGGTAAGGCCATCCATAACAGCCTGCCCCGCAAGGGTACCAGTAACTGATGAAGAGATACCTGCAGAGAGCAGCGCAAGAGCAAAAACTAAGGCAGCAAACTTACCAAAGAGAGGTATTAAAGTCGCATGGGCGCCTTCCAGAGTCGCAACTGCACCTACGTTGTAGAAAGCAGCTGCGGCCATTATCAACATGGCAGCATTGATACATCCTGCAACAGTAAGCGCAATGGTATTATCGATCCTATGATAATGCAGGGCTTGGCTTTTTGTCAGTTCTGTGTGGTCTTTCATCTTATTTTTTATAAGCCATGAATGGATAAACAATGCGTGGGGCATGACTGTTGCACCAATGATACCCACTGCTATCAGGGCGCTCTGAGGTGTAAGTATGGGAGTTACTGAATGTATAACTATGGATGTAAAATCAGGCTTTGATATAAACACTTCATACACGAACCCAAGGCCTATAATACCAACAAAACCAATAAAAGCCTGTTCTAATACCCTAAATCGCTTTCTGATGAGGAAAAGTATCACGAGGACATCTGCCATTGCTATGTAAGTTCCCCATAAGAGAGGTATGCCAAACAACAATTGTAATGCGACGACTATGCCTAAGAATTCAGCAAGGTCTGTTGCTAAGATGGCTATCTCGGACAGTAGCCAATAACCGATGACTAAGGCTTTATTCCTTACTTTTTCCTTGATCAGTTCGGGGAGTGAATGACCTGCCAACCCCAGCTTGCCTGACAGATATTGAAAGAGCATGGCCATGCCAGATGCCATCCAAATAACCCATAAAAGGTCGTAGTTGAAGGTTGAGCCACCGCCTATGTTTGTTCCCCAGTTTCCTGGATCTATGTAAGCAACACTCACTATCAGGCCTGAGCCCATAAAGGACAATAGCTTTGCATGCCTCTTCAGAAATTGCTTCATCTTATCTTTTCACCATGCGGACAATATTTTGGATTTTTGAGAAAACTTCTTAATTTCTTGATGCTTTTGTCTGAGAAGGCATGTTCGAGCTTGTCAGCCTCACTATGAATCTCGAATTGCCTCAAGCCTAAAACATCATGGAGGAACACTTCAATAAGCCTGTGTTTTTCTGTCAGGTTTTGAGCTATTAGCCTGCCTTTCTTGGTGAGGCCTATGCCATATTTCTTAGTAACTATCGACTGCATCTCCAGCTTGTGAATTCTCTCTGAGACCGTAGATTTCGCCAGAGACAAATGATGCGCTATGTCCACTTCCCGCACTGCACGGTCCAGCCGGCTGCCCAAGATATAGATAGCCCTGACATAGTCCTCTCTGGTAGGATTCATAAAAGTTCGTACCTACGAACTTATTTATAAATGTTTTGATTTTAGGAAACTTTAATAAAGAAACCAGATTACATAAAAGCAATGATTGAATACCTGTCACTCATCATCGGCCTTGCGCTCTTGTACAAGGGCGCTGACTGGCTGGTGGAAGGCGCATCAGCGCTGGCTAAGCGGCTGGGAATTTCTGCCTTAGTGATCGGACTCACTATTGTGGCCTTTGGCACTTCGATGCCTGAGCTTATCGTGAATATCTTCGCATCCATCCAGGGCAAGGCAGATGTGTCATTTGGGAACATTATTGGCAGCAATATATTCAACATACTCTTTATTTTGGGGATAGCGGGCTTACTTACTCCCCTCACGGTGCAAAAATCCACAGTAAGGAAAGAAATTCCTTTGGGTATGGTTGCCGTTATAGTTTTGTTCATCATGTCGAATAAGGCATTATTTAACAGCAACTTTCAAAATACTCTGACCAAAACTGATGGGATTATATTACTCTTGTTCTTCGCGCTTTTCCTGCTATATATTTTTAATTTGCTGAAGCATTCAGCTAAAAATGAAACCTTAGATATCAAAAAATATTCAAGCTTAAAACTCTTCTTTCTTATCACCGGAGGTTTAATCGCACTATTTATTGGAGGGAAATTTACGGTGGATGGTGCTGTGTCTATCGCAAGACAATTAGGCGTAAGTGAACTTTTGATATCTGCAACCATCATTGCTGGGGGAACTTCCCTGCCTGAATTAGTCACTTCAATAGTAGCTGCCATAAGAAAAGAGATGGATATTTCAGTAGGGAATATTGTCGGATCAAATATCTTTAACATATTCTTTATTATGGGGATAAGTGTAGTCATAGCTCCATTGCCTGCTCCGTTAGGGATCAATATGGATTTCTTGGTACTCGGTATTACCACGCTTTTGCTGTACCTTTTCATGTACAGCGGCAAACGGCACACATTAGACAGATGGGAAGCAGCTATTTTCTTATTATTATATGCAGCCTACACTACATTAGTTATCTACCGGGGATAAGGAAGAATATAATGGGATGTTAATATGTAGTATAATTATAGCAAAATCAAAGATTTTACGAAGAAGTTTTTATTTACAGACATTTCAGCAACTATCTAAAGAAATACCCAAAAGATTATTTTTTCAAACTTCCTTTTAGTGTTATAAGGGTTTAAACCCCCACCCTTTAGGGTGGGGGGGAGGTCACTTTTTCGTTGTATCGTTAAACGAAACCGAGAACTCTTTTTATACGAAAACTGTCAAATTTTGAGTGTAAAAGGATTATATGCCTAAAATTTTGATTTCCATGACCAAATTTCTTGTATAAAGTGATAAGTGGTTATCCTATCCAAAAACTTTATATACATACTCTATTCCATTTTAAGCGGGAAAAATGGGGGAAGTTGATATAGAGACAATTCCGATTACTTCTAAGTCAGATGCAGATATAGCTGATTTCATAAAAAAGAATTCTTTGGCGCTGAAGGTGTCTGAATGCAGGAAGATAGCTGAGCTTATAGGAAGAAATCCGACACTCACTGAACTGCATATGTTCAACATACAATGGAGCGAGCATTGCAGCTATAAGTCAAGCAAGGAAATTCTTAAATTACTGCCTACCACTGGCCCTACGGTTATGCAGGGACCGCAGGAAGATGCCGGTATCATCAAGTTTGCCAAAGTAAATGGGGAGCAGTATGGCATTGTTATCGGTCATGAATCCCACAACCACCCAAGCCAAGTAGTTCCATATGAGGGCGCTGCCACTGGCATTGGAGGCATCATAAGAGATGTTGCCTGCATGGGAGCCAAGGTTATCGCCACTGCAGATCCATTGCGGTTTGGAAACCCCCATGGAAAGAATAAGAATTATGTCAAGTACATCGCCAATTCTGTTGTCGAAGGCATTGCAGGATATGGCAACCCATTAGGCATACCCAACATTGCCGGAGATATCTACTTTAATGACAGCTTTGATGAAAATTGCCTGGTAAATGTAGTAAGCTTAGGACTTATCAAGGAAAAGGACATAATCCACTCAGCTGCACCAGCAGAAGGATATGATATTGTGATTGTGGGAAAAGCCACTGACAATTCAGGTTTTGGAGGAGCTGCTTTCGCTTCTTTGGTATTGAATGAAGAAGAGGAAGAGTACAATAAAGGAGCGGTGCAGGTTCCGGACCCATTTCTAAAGAATGTTTTGCTAAGGGCTACTTATGCGGTATTCGAAGAATCGAGAAAAAGGGGTATAACTTTAGGATTTAAGGATATGGGGGCAGGAGGCATCATGTGCGCTTCTTCAGAGCTGTGTGATTCTGGAGGATTCGGAGCTGAGATTGAGATAAAGAATATCCATGTATCGATGCAGGGCCTCCCGCCTTATATCATAGCTTGTGGAGAGACTCAGGAGAGGTTTACCTGGATAAGCCCCGAAGAGTTTACGCCGACAATTCTGAAGATCTATAATGAGGATTTTGAGCTCCCTATGGTTGCAGAAGGTGCAAGAGCTTCGGTAATCGGCACGGTCACCAAATCTACTGACTATATAATTCGAGAGAGGGGAAAAAGGGTATGCAATGTGCCTGTCCATGTCCTCACTCAGGGCATACGGTATGCAAGAGAAGCCAAGGCAGTGATACGAACGTATACAGAACCGAATCTGAAAGAGCCTGATTACAAAAAAACAATATTGAAGATACTAAGCCATCCTAATGTGGCTTCAAAGGCTCTTGTCTATAAACATTATGATACTGAAGTTGAAGGCTTAGCTGTGTTCAGACCAGGAGAGGCGGATGCCGGAATACAAGCACCTATTCCAGAAAGCAATGCAGCATTGGCATTGTCTGTTGACCATAATCCAAAATATTCACGGATTGACCCTTATTGGGGAGCTGCCAATGCAGTAGCAGAAGCGATGAGGAATGTGGCAGCAGTTGGTGCAGTGCCTTATGGCATGACAGACTGCCTAAACTTCGGCAATCCCGAGGTACCTGAAGCTTTCAATGATTTTGTGGAGTCTGTCAAAGGCATTTCAGATGCTGCTAGAAAGCTCTGCTGGAAGGGTGACAAGAAAAGCCCTGTCCCTTTTGTGTCAGGCAATGTCAGCTTCTACAACGAGAGTGCCAAAGGAAAGCAGGTTGACCCAAGCCCCATCATTGCCTGTCTGGGATATATGGATGATTATACTAAAGCCATCACCATGCAGATCAAGAAAGCTGATTCCTCCTTGTTCCTTATTGGAGAACGAAAGGATGAATTAGGAGGAAGCGTCTACTATGAGGTACATGGCGAATTGGGGGCTAATGTTCCGAAGATTGACTTCGAAAAAGAAAAAAATGCAATCTATGCTATCATTGATTCGATCGGAAAAGGATTATTATTGAGCTGCCATGACATCTCAGATGGAGGATTGATAACTACCGTCTCTGAAATGATTTTGGGCGGCGAAGCAGATGGAGCCATTGGAGCTGAAATTAGCCTGGATTTCTCAAAATTAAGTCCGGATAAAGTGATATTCTCTGAATCTCCGGGATTTGTCTTCGAGACTAAGAATATAGATGCAGTCCAGAAATTATGTGATAAGTATAATCTAAAGGTTATTGAATTAGGGAAAACAGTTCAAGATAAAAAATTAAAAATAAAGAAGAATGGGAAGGAGTTTATTGAATTGAAAATAGAAGAGCTGAAACAAGCTTGGACATCGGGAATACCTGAGGCAATGAAATAAATGACAAAAATTGCTGTTATCTATTTCCCCGGAACGAATTGCGAACAGGAAACAAAGAGGGCTTGCGAAGCAGCGGGCCTGAAAGCAGATGTTATCAGGTGGAATGCTAAGGAGCTTGAGTCCTATGCAGGCTATATACTTCCCGGAGGATGGAGTTACGAAGATAGGATACGCGCAGGCGTCATAGCATCGAAGGACAGGATACTGGATGCTATAAGGGAAGGTGCAGAGCAGGGCAAAGTTGTCCTGGGTATATGCAATGGATGCCAGATATTGGTGGAATCAGGCATCATCCCTCTTCTTGCTGAGCAGGCACAGATGGCATTAGCCCCCAACATCAACCCATTCATCTCTGGATATTATTGCACCTGGGTTAAAATCAAGAATTCTTCTAAAAAAGAGACTGCCTTCAACTCAGTCATGGAAGATGATGAAGTGCTTTCGATACCAGTAGCGCATGGTGAAGGAAGATTTACAACAAAAGATACTGCCCTTGTCAATGAACTGATAGATCATGATCAACTGTTATTCAGGTACTGTGATGCTGCAGGAAAGATTATCGATAAATTTCCGGTGAACCCGAATGGCTCTATGATCAATATTGCAGGCATCTGCAACAAACAGGGGAATGTGCTGGCCATGATGCCCCATCCTGAGAGGGCTACCTGGCAGCGCCAGGTTCCGACCTATCATGAAGAGGGAGATGGTCCAGGACCAGGAATCAAGATTTTTGAGAGCATAAAGGAGTACCTAAAATGAGCATAGTAGAATTGTTTGTGGGGCTGAAGATACCTGATACGACAGCCATTACCACCTTGCATACTATCGAGAAGATTGGTTATAAAGTAACCAGATTAGAGCGGTTGATCTATTACCGGTTTGATATAGAAGGGGATGGTAAAAAGTTTGCAGAAAAAATCAATAAGACTGATATTTTGGTAAATGTGAACAAGAACACAGCATCCAATGAGCTTAAAAAACGGTTTGCAGCATACCTCCTTATCACTGATTCAGGAGATACCTGCCAAAGCCTGTTGTCCATACTGCAAAACAGACTTTGTTTTAGGGAGATTAAATCAATGCAGAAAGGCATTGTATGGGCTTTGTTTGGCATCGATAGGCAACAAGCTGAAGAAATAGCAAAAAAATTATTATACAATGAGCATTATCAGGAAATGAAGGTGATATGATGAAAGCATTAGTCATGTTTGGTTCAAAATCAGATGCAGACGTGTACAAAAAGATAGCTTCTGAACTTAAAAGACACAAAGTTCAGGTTGATTTAAGAGTGCTATCGGCCCATAGAACTCCCGATGAAGTGGATAAAGCAATCCAGAAAGATGATTTCGATGTGGTTATTGCAGGAGCAGGTTTGAGTGCAGCATTGCCTGGAGTAATAGCTGCAAAGACCCTTAAGCCAGTCATTGGGGTTCCGGTCCATAACAATTATTCTGGATTAGATGCATTGTTGAGCTGCATGCAGATGCCTCCGGGAATTCCGGTCCTGACTGTTGGCGTCAACCAGGCGGAGATTGCGGCACAACAAGCTAGTGCCATGGGAAAAGGCCTGTCTAGGATTATTCTCATTGGAGATAAGAGAGAAAAAGCAGTTGAAAAAGCAGCTGCAACATTGGAAAGACTGGGCGTTGAATTTACCTATGCTGATGCACCAGCTGATGATGCGATAAACATAGTATTCACCTATTTTGATGAGCCTCTTGCCCCCAAAGAAGAGCTTGTCATCTATTGTCCCTTGCTGCCTAAAAAAGATGATACTGCTGAAGCTGCATTGAACATATTGGAGCATTCAAGCCATGGATTATGGGTGGGACTGAATCGAGGAGAGAATGCGGCGATAGCTGCTGCTGAAATTTTGGGTGATTGTACTGACAAACTCTGGGAATTAAGACAGGAAAGCAAGAAAGAAGTGCTAGCAGCTGATAAGGAGGCTCAAAAATGATGTCCGATGAGGATATCAAGAAACAGATGAGTCATACCCTTAAATCAACAGATTTCAAGCTCGGAAAGAAATACAAAGGAAAAGTGCGGGATGTCTACATAACTGATGATAAGGTGTTCTTGATCTCAACAGACAGGCAGTCTGCTTTTGACAGGAATTTGGCTACCATACCTTTCAAGGGCCAGGTTCTGACCCAAACTTCAGCCTTTTGGTTTGAAAACACCCAGGATATTATCCAAAATCATGTCATAGATGTGCCAGATCCCAATGTAGTAGTCTGCAAGAGATTAAAAGTGTTCCCTGTTGAATTTGTGGTCAGAGGCTACATTACTGGCGTAACTTCAACTTCAGCCTGGACCGCCTATGAGAAAGGTGAACGGATATTCTGCGGCAATGTGCTTCCTGAAGGCCTCAAGAAAAATCAGCGGTTTGAAAAGCCCATCATCACCCCTACCACCAAGTCAGAGATCCATGATGAAAAGATATCGGCCGAAGAGATTGTAAAGAAAGGATTAATGACGCAGGAGCAATGGGATTTTGTGTCAGACAAGGTATTGCGGCTTTTTGAAAGGGGAACGCGGATTGCGTCTGAAAATGGGCTCATTTTGGTTGACACAAAATATGAATTTGGTTATGATGAGGATGGCAACATATACCTGATAGATGAAATTCATACTCCTGATTCATCCAGATTCTGGATAAAAGATAGCTATCAAGAAAGGATTGCAAAAGGCAATGAGCCTGAGAATATCGACAAAGAGTTTCTCCGTCTTTGGTTCATGGAGCATTGCGATCCCTATAAAGATAAGAAACTTCCGGAAGCCCCTCAAGAGCTAGTAACCGAATTGAGCAAGCGATATATCCAGNTGTATGAGATGATAACCGGCAATACTTTTGAAGCTGAGGTAAGAGATGTGCATCAGCGAATACAGAGGAATCTAAAAGATGCAGGGTACCTTTAAACAAACGGCAATCCGGGCAGCCAAGGCTGCTGGTGGAATTCTTCTTAAGTATTATGGAAGAAAGATTACGAAGAGGCTCAAGGATGGTGACAGTTATGTTTCCCAGGCAGACATCGAAAGCATCAAAAAGATACGCCAGATTATCCTTAGCAAGTTTCCCACCCATAACATGCTTGATGAGGAATTAGCTCAAATCAAAAATAATTCAGAGTATACCTGGATTATAGATCCTTTGGATGGAACTCATAATTTTCTCATTGAAAACCCGCTGTTTGGGGTTTCGATTGCTCTGCAGCACAAAGATGAGATTATACTTGGTGTGGTGTACCTGCCCTGTCTGGATAGGATGTACATAGCTGAGAAGGGAAAGGGAGCTTTTAGAAATGGGAAGAGAATCAATGTAAATAAAAACGATAGGCTTGATAAGTCTATGTTCACTTTTGACGCACGGTTTCGTCATGACACAGACAAAAAGCTTCGGATCATGGGAAAGCTGGCGCACAAAGCCTGGCGTTATAGGGTCTTTGGGGTTGCGGTATATGATACGCTTCTTGTTGCTGAAGGAAGGACAGAGATGCACATTGACTTTGATGTTAATGTTTGGGATTATGCTGCTGTGTACCTCATATTACTTGAATCTGGCGGAATAGTGACTGATCTTTTAGGGAATCCCTGGAAGCCCGGCACCAAAGATTTTATGGCGTCTAACGGAAGGGTGCATGCCGAAGCCTTAAATGTTATTAAATGATGAACATTTATTCTTATTTTTATGGAAAGGTTTATAAATAATGAACATATCTATCCTGGAGAGGTGCATCGGATGGAGCTATCATTAATTTTTACCAAGAAAAATATTGAAATCCTGCGATTATTGGAAAGAGAATCTTTGCACTTACGGGAGATTGCAGAAAAACTGAGGATAAGCCCTGCCAAGGTTCACCAAACAATCCAATTGTTCAAGAAGCATGATTTAGTGCATGAAACCCAGGATAAGAACAGGAAGATAATCAAGCTGAACAAAAGCAATGCATTGCTCCGCAACATCGAAACCCTGATTTCTATGGGAGAATCAGATATCTTTGAATCCATCCCCTTATTTGATACAATTTCTCCGCTTGACTTTAGGTATTACGGCAGGGATGAAGCAATTAGATCAAAGATAAGGCCCTACTTATCAGAAGAAGGATTCATCAGATATTTGGCAAAGACAGAAGCTGCCCTGACATCTGCGTTAGCCAAGAAAAAGATATGTGGGAAGTCCACGGCTGATGAAGTAGCTGCAGCGGCAAAACAGGTTTCTGCACAGGAAGTGTACCTGGAGGAAGACAGGATTAAACATAATATCAGGGCGTTGGCAAACATCATCAGAAAGAAAGTCTCAGATACTGCAAAGCCCTATGTGCATTTCACTTCTACCTCCCATGACATCATCTGCACTGCAGATGCGGCACGATTCAAGGATTTCTCAAATACTGTGTTGATTCCTGCATTAACAGCGCTTGAGCATACCCTGATCAGGCTGGCACTGAGAGAAAAGGATACTCTCCAGATAGGCAGGACCCACGGCCAGCATGCAGAGCCGATAACTTTCGGGTTTGCTATAGCACAGTATGTATCAAGGTTGGGAGCAAGGATCAAGGCTATCCAGAAAACAGCTAACGACCTCAGAGGGAAGATGGCAGGCGCTGTGGGCGCTTATAATGCTTCGTCTTTATTTTTTGATGATCCCGAAGAATTTGAAAAGCTCGTGTTGTCTGAACTGAAGCTGAAACCTTCTCCAATCTCAACGCAGGTTGTGGAAGCAGAGTACATGGCTGACTTCATGCATGCAATAACATCCTGTTTTGGCGTCATTGCAAATCTGGCTGATGACATGAGGCATCTGCAAAGATCTGAGATAGCTGAGATTGCGGAGGCGTTTGGGGCTCAGCAGGTAGGATCATCCACCATGCCGCACAAGAGAAATCCCATAAACTTTGAAAATGTCAAATCGATGTGGAAGGAATTCATGCCAAGGATGTCAACCTTGTACATGGATCAGATATGCGAACATCAGAGAGATCTTACAAACTCGGCAACTTCCAGATTTGTACCTGAAATACTAGCCGGATTATTTGTCTCAATCATACGAATTGACAAGACAATGTCGAAGTTGGTTGTTGACAAAATCAACCTGAAGAAAAACTTTGACCTGAACAAAGACATGATAACTGCCGAACCGGCCTATATCTTATTAGCAGCCCACAATCATCCTGATGCACATGAGGCTGTGAGGGAATTGACATTGAAGTCCCAACAAACCGGAAAGCATTTTGGGGAATTGCTGTTCAAGGATGCTTCATTAAAACCTTATATTGCCCGGTTCAGCAAAAAGCAGATTGAAATACTCAAGAGTCCTGAAAACTATGCCGGCATTGCGTCAAAAAAGGCTGAAAAGATCTGCAGTTTTTGGAAGAAAGAACTAAAGATTACCTAGTAGCAGAATTAAATAGGGCCAGATGGATGCTTAATACCCCCCGCGGCAAAGAAAAAGGTTTGTGTAACAAATAGGTTAGCCATCCGAATTTCGAGTTTTAAGTTTCTTAGAGATGTTCAAAACTGACTTTCTGGTTATCGGAATATTTATAAACAACATATATTACAAACGTGTTATGGATTACCAAGAAAAAGAGAGCAATGCAGTAGCAGCAATCAAAAAAGCTATCCCTCAGAAACTAAAGAAAGACATGCATCCGCTGTCCGAAGGCAAATTTGCTGAATTATTTCAGAATGATGAAGTGTTTCCAAAGCATTATCTGGCATGCGCCATCGATGGTGTTGGCACAAAACTCATACTAGCCGAGGCAATGAATGTGTATGATACTGTAGGTGTTGATTTGGTGGCGATGTCTGCCAACGATCTTGCGACTTTGGGCAAAGTAAGCCCATTCTTGTTCATAGATTATTTTGCCGTGCAATCCAAACTCCAGGAAAGAGGACTGACCGGAGAGCTCATGAAGGGAATTGTCAAAGGCCTTGAAGCATGCGATGCTGGAGATGTATTACGGAGTTCTATCCATATCAATATCGGTAAGGGAGAGACCGCATCAGTCGATGAACTCATCTCGAGCGCCAAGCCCGGATACGGGTTTGATATTGCCGGCGGCATGATCGGTTTTATCAAGAAAAGTGATGTACCTGCTGCTATTTCGGTTGAAGATAAGATTGTGGCTTTACGGAGTTCGGGACCTCATTCAAATGGGTATACCGATCTACGACTGAATCTTTTGAAAGGAGAATTTGAAACAAGAAAAGAGTTTAAAGGAATGTACAAAGGAAAACACAAACTTGATGAAAAATTTGATGGGTCAACAATCGGAAAGAGATTGTTGGAGCCTACGGCGATATATACCAAAGCTGTTGCAGCCATTGCAAATAAAGTCAAGATGATTGGAGTGAATAATACCGGTTATGGGCTCAAGAATCTCAACAGGGTAAAAGGCTTTAGATTTATCATTGACAATCCACTGGAGCCACAGCCGATATTCGGGCTCATGCAAGAGGATTCAAACTTTTCCGAAAAGGAGATGTACCAAAAATTTAATATGGGTATGGGGTTCTTTATAATTACACCTGATGCTGATACAGCTATCTCCATTGCAGAGAAATATGGCTGCGAAGCCAAAACAGTAGGCAAAGTCTCGAATGGCTCTGGCACTGTGCTGAAAAAAGGCAGAAATGATATCTTGTTTGAAGGGTATTAGCCTCCGCCACCCATAATTGTCTGTGCCAGGTATTTTATGGATGTGGACATCGCTTTCAGGTTTTCCAGAATCAATGCAGTTGATCCACATTCATGACGGTGAATGCACTTCTGTTCTTTGCTTTTCTTGAGTTCGACGTGGTGATGATTATGGTCAGTAAAGAAGGTACTGCACATATTCATGCGAATCCTGCCGTCCTGCTCAATCTTGTAGGCAAGCTCTACATCATTGGTGTAGTATGCTTTCATGACATCAAGATATGCCTGATATAGGTGTTGGTAAATCTTCTTGAGATTTCCTATCTCAATATCACTTAAGCCGGTGGATCCAAGCATGCGCGCAATCCTCTTCTGTCGGTCAGCAACCTTTTCAAGTCTGAGTACTACGAGCTGGTCTGCCTGCAACTGCAATGGTGTTCTTTGAATTGCCTTAGCGTAGCTCGGATTGGAAAATCCTTTCCTAATTACACGATGTGCCAAAAAATGAAGCCGATTCACATCCTGGTCTCTTTGTGCTATGCTCAATGGTTCACATTCCTTTGTCATGCACTTCATCGAATCCTCAATCATGCTTCTCGTAATTATATCCATCCTGCGTATCAAGGTTGGGAGAGAAACTTCCCGAATGTTTATCAAATCCTTCGCCAGAAGCCTACCTGAGGTTTGCTCAAGTATCTCAAGCCCAGCCAAATCATGTAGGATTCTCTTGATTTCTGGCCCTTGCGTCTTGAGGTCAGTGGAAACAACTTCAAGGACATCAAAACAATTCAAATAGGCTGAAATGATCTCTGCCTTAATCCTAGCTATATCCTTGCCATCTGCAGTGATGGTAATCCGCTTCTCTTTACTTTCTATGTCTTGGGTTGGAGGATAGAGCATTATCCCCTCATCTGTTTCTTCAATACCTATCATGTTTCCCTTGGCGAGATTATTCCTGTCTACCCATGACTTTGGAACTGAAACTACAAATGAGCCCTTTCCGAATCCAATCAGCTTTCTGTAATCCATGTTTCTCCCCCCCTTATAATTTATTTAATATTTAAGGTGACATATATGTTATATATGCTTTATACCTCATATACAATAAGTATATATATTTAAATGTTTCTAAATATATTGAAGAGGTGAGGGGGATGATGGAAATGGGTGGAGCCGAGATGATAATAATGCACGACTTCATGCCTGAGTGCTATTGTGGAAGCTGCGGATGCAGACTTGCAAAAGATGCATCAGGCTATCATTGCCCCTTCTGCCACTTCGCCTATGCTCAAAGGAGGGAGGTGATGCCATGAAGCATAATAGATGCATAATGTGTGGGGATCAGATCACGAAGAGCGCACGATTTGACCCATACTTATGCAGGGAATGTGGCTACTTAGGGGAAAGGAACTACCTCTACCTGGACGGTGGATAGGATGGAGATATACATCGATTTAACTGACCGGATGGGAGAATTCAGCGAGAAGTAGGTAGTATCCGGAAAACCTTCCTTTTGCAGTGGGGGCATATGCCCCTCACTGCCTTCTTTCCATTCTTCATAGAATAGGGAGTTGGTTTGGGCACTATCACTTTTTTCTTGCACTTGACGCAGAACGCAGTTACCTCTTTTTTTCCGAATATCCTTCTCAACAAAGAAGTGAACTCATTGATATCTTTCTTAAGATTATAGCGATGAGGAGTAGGCATGGAAATCTTCTCTTCAGCATCCACTACCTTGCTGAGATCCTGTTCACAGTGGTAGCAATAACGCTCATGCTTTGTTAAAGTTCTGCCGCAGTAATGGCATTTGGTCATAAATCAATGACTGGAACTTGGCATTTATTAAGTTTTCTTTAATTAGGACTATGTTTCTGATCTTTAATTCACTTTAACAAAAAGAATCAGCAACAAGGAAACAACTACCATACCAATATAGACAAATTTGTTCCAGTTAAGAATTTTCTTGCCATCAAAGAGGCCAAACGGAATCATATTGAATAAGGCGAGCCAGGTGTTTATAATAAAACCATACTGTACGATGTCAGCAGTTAAACCAGAGAGTGCGGTAAGTTTTCCTACTGCAAGAAAAATTAAGGCTAATATTATATTTGTTGCAGGCCCGGCAGCGCTGATTTTACCGTTTCTAGTTCTACCCACTGGTCCTGAGATCATTACCGCGCCAGGTGCCGCAATCACCATCTTTAAGAAATATGCCATCACGATGGCAAGCATAAGCATATTGTCAAAACTCCTGAATTCTGCGTAGCATCCATAGTGCTTTGCAACAAACCTATGCGCAAGCTCGTGCAGTACAAAACCAGTACCTACGGTAATGATGCTAAGAAGAAAATTCTCACCAAAAGATCTCGGCAGGACAAATGCAAAGGCTATACTTATCGCAATCCATGCTTTAAGTAGGTCAGTCAGCTCCTTTTCAGAGAATAAAGCTTGATTTATTTTTTTGTACATCAAGGAATAAAAGAGAAAATGAAAGTATAAAAGGTTATCTTTTATAGAATGAATAAATTAAATATCAACAAAGACCCTATGCTTTTCCTTTCCTTGCAGCTCTAACAAGATTCGCTTTATTATGGCCTTTTCAGGATCCGGCATGAGCTTGACCCTTTTCTTTATATCAGCAAAATTCTCAAAATCCTTCTCCTTCCTGACTTCGAGCAGTTCCCACATATGTTTCTTGCCCAACCCAGGCAAGAGCTCAAGCTGGTGCATTCGGGTACTAAGCGGCTGCGCCTTGTTGAAGAAAGAAACAAATCGAGGTTCGTTTTTTTCGACCAAGTCCTTTACCACATACTCAAGCTCTTTCTTACCCGTTTCACTGAGCTTTTCATATTCCAGTTTCCCCATTATATGGTGTATTTTATCACGCTTGCCTTCCCCGATATAGACTTCCTCATAGGGTTGCAGATGGATTCCTTTTTTAGGGACGAGTTCGAGAAGGACGAAATGCTCCTTACCTACAGCTTGCGCTATTGCAGTCTTCAGATGGCTTGGCCTCGTGTCAAAGGCATAGCCATGCTGCAGAAAGTCCAATACAATGACGGTCTCTTCTTTTGCGTGTTCCATTTTACAGTTCTGCAACAGCTAACCAATCGTGTATGCATTTCCTCCAGTTATTATCCATCCTGCTGACTTTTTCCTGCATCAGGATGCGGCCCTCCTTGATGGATAGGATGCCGCTCTTTTCCTTCATCAAATGCTTTATCTTTACATCAATCTTATGGCGCAGCAAGCTTTCTTTGCGCAGGCTTTGCATGATCTGCTGCTCTGTTTGGTATGATTTCTTAATCTCAACCAGCAATGCCAACACCGTCGCTATCCAGTAATCGAAATGGGGTCTCTGGATAAGGGATATGCTTAATTTCTGCGGTGGGGGAAGCTTTGCATCCAGATGATACAACAACTCTGTTTGTTTCTGGATTATTGATTCCAGATTTGCAGCGCCTGTTATCTGATCTTCCTCGACCTGTTCCTCCCGTTGCTTGAATTGCGACAACAGCTTATTATCCAAGTGTATAATCTTGTCTATGAGCAGGTATACATTCCGCTCTAACCTATTAAACTCAGGGACCGTGATCCTTGCTTCTGCCAGCTTCCTCGCTTCAGTATGCTTTTGTTTCTTCGCGTATCCCATCTCATCCAAAAATGAGGTGGCATAATAGTGATTTATGCTGACAAGCTTATGCACTACCTTGCGTATGATACCGATGTTGAACCTGAGGGACTCTACTAACTTTTCTTTGGGAATCCGTCCCAGGTTTACACCCACAGTCTTGACCAGCGCACTGCACAGGCCATTTACGAGCTTGTTTTTTTTCCGATCAACAGAGCTGTTAACGTCTTTGATCTGTTTCTCAAAAGCCACTGCATTGAGCCGGTAGCCCTTGACGGTGAAGGATTTGATTGCGCCATTCACCTCGCTCGCAATACTAGCTAAAACATCACCTTTTTTCCCCACCATAAGTATGGAATAAAAACTCTTACATTTATAAATATATTCATTTTGTAAGAAGTTATGCTTTGGTTACGACATCGACAATCTTTTTAAGATTCTCGTTGTTTACACTGATGGGGTATCCCTGCAGAATGACCTTAAGATCATCAACAGAATTTGGTCTTAGGTCGACTATCTTTTTTATATGACTATCTTTCAAGCGAGGCACCTTAAGTTGGGTTATTGCCTCAGAAAGTTCCTTATAATCTTTGGGGATGTCAAAATGATTTAGGTATTCCAGTGTTTTGTTAGCCCTGAAATTAAGCTCCCCGTCCCGCTTCTTTATTCGTTCGAGATGCTCCTTTAATTCAGCACTGCTTATGGGGTTCTCATTTAGGATTCCTGACATTTTATAACCTCTTAAGGTGGACTGGGTGCACAATGACCATTTTCATTTTGTCCCCATCCCTGACCAGTACTTCATAACACTGTCCCCGCTTTTGCTTTACTGTAGCGGTCTTTCCCATGAATCGTGGATTATACATACCTTTCTGCACGGCGGATTCTACTGTCAGCGCCACCTTATCACCCACATTGAAAGTCTGCAAATACCTTGTTAGGCTGATCTTCCCCCGCTGCCGAGCCTCTTTCCTAAATTTGTACCGGGTCTTTCTTCTGTATCCCCCTATTTTTTGCGCCATGAGTCTGAAGAATTTAATTGCTATTTAAAAACTTTGCCATTTCTGTCACCTGGTCATCAGGGAATTTTTATAGTAACTTTACAATAGAAAAGCTTATATAGATGTGGTGCTTGAAAAGCTGTTAATAATGGAGGCATTTTGAATGGCAGGTTTTTTTTCCAAACTACGGGAGAAGTTCAATTCCCCAGAATCGCATGGCGAGGGGGAAGAAGGTTATGTTGAGTTAGGAACAGGGGATGGAGAAGAGCACGCAAAGGTTGTTGTGAGGCCCTTTGCCATCACTGATTTTGAACAGATAAAGCCAATTCTTGATGCATTGCGTGAAGGCCATACCATTGCTTTGATCAACATAAAACCGCTGAAAGACAAAGATTTGGTTGAGCTGAAGCGGGCTATCAACAAGATCAAAAAAACCTGCGATGCCATTGATGGTGATATTGCTGGTTTCGGTGATGACTGGATTGCAGCGACGCCAAGTTTTGCCAAGATACACCGGGAAAAACCAAAACAAGCAAAGCAGCAGACTGTGTCCCAAGTAACTGAGTATAGCGACGACGAAGCATAGGTTTTTTCTATTAGCAGGTTTAATTGTTTTATAATAATCTGTTTTCCTAGAAGATCCATATCAACTCTTCAATGATGTATTGGCCAGTGCTGCAAACCTCTATTTTGAACAGATCCCATTAAAACAAAAACTATAAATAGAGAAATACAAACCTCTCTGCCATGTCTGATTCATTGAGTGGCGAAATATGCCCTATCTGCTCTCAGAAGGCACTCACTCTCATAGAGAGGGAGATCGAGGTTCCTTACTTTGGAAGGATGTCAGCATTTTCTATGACCTGTTCTAACTGCAAGTTCCACAAAGCTGATGTCGAAGCATTGGAACAGCAGGAGCCATGCAAATGGACCTTAGAGGTTTCATCCACCGATGACCTCAAGATACGAATCATTAAGAGCGCTGAAGCTACTGTCAAGATTCCCTATATCACTGAAATTACGCCTGGCACCGGATCAGTAGGTTATGTGTCCAATGTAGAAGGGGTTTTGAAGAGGGTCAAAACCCAGATTGAGTCAGCCAAGGAAGCTGCAGAAGATGCTGATGAGAAAAAGGCTGCCTGGAAATTATCGAAGAAAGTCAACCGGATATTGTGGGGCACTGAAAAATGCAAAATCATCATTGAAGATCCATCCGGCAATTCTGCTATCATCTCTGACAAGGCTAAGAAGGATAAATTAAAGGTCTAGAATTCATCCATCACATTCTTGACTAAATCAGGCATGATCTTCTTTTCTGCTTTTCGTAGGTGCTCCCTGAATGTCGAAAGGGACAAGCCTGCAAACTTTGCCAGATCATTCAGCTCTATATTCCGGGGGAATTCATAATACCCATGCTGGTAGGCTAATTCGATCGCACGCTTTTGATTCTTAGTCAACTGAGGCATGACCTGCGGGAAATACACTTCATTCAACTTGGTGTTTTCCATCCGCAGAATCTTGACGTAGAATTTCTCCTTCTGGAGATTGTCTATGAATTCGCTCAGCAGCTCTTTTTTCCAGCTGCCAATCTCCCACAGTTCATAACCCTGCGTATCCACAATGACCGGCTTGATGAAGAATGTACGGGGATTATAGTGAGTTGAGGGAATCCTATGCTCCAGGGGAATCTTAACCAGAAAGAAGAGAACATTGCCCTCAATCTCCAAGCTCGTTACTCTGGGGTCTTTCCTGATATCGGTAATATATCTCTTGATATCCTCCTCTCTTCCGCTTAATGTCTCAAAATGGGAGAAATAATTAAAAGAATCATCTGAAGACTTGTTAAATGGTACCCCTATGCTCACCACATTGAATTTCTTGCATCTGCTTCCGACTACACAGTCATCATGTTTTATTCTCAGCTTTGCAACCCACATAATTCTTCCTGGGAGTTATAGGTATAAAAATGTTTTGAATGAGGTGTTCCTGTTTTAAGAACAGCTACATTGGTTGGATGTCCTATCCTAGTTTAACGAAATATTTATATAGATGTTTGGCTTACCATACCTTATGGATTCTCCGTATATGAGTAATATCGCTGTACAGCTTATGGTAGAGGCAGAAGACCCTCCTGAGCCAGTCAAGACAGCTGCAGCGTTATTCAATGACCGGAATCCGATGCACAGGCTTGAAGAGATGCTTGATTCAGCGCATATGATAGCCCACATGAACTGGGGGATATATTTCACCAGCAATGACTTCTGGAATTTTGAGATTCCTTTTCTGCATGATCTGGTTGATGAAGATGATAGCTACGCTAGCTATGATACTGGCATTGAAACTCAGGATTACATGCCTGATTTGGATAATGAGGCTCCTGGAGTTTCATACTCAAGTGAACATACGACTGAGACGGAAGCAGAATCTGCTTCTATTGAAGCAGGAGATGATTTAGAAGAGTTGTATCCGCCTGAGCTTGAATTCGACCTTAAATCAGGGATAGAGATTGCTGAACTAGTCTATAGGCTACTCTACAAAGCCTAGGACTTCTTTCTTGTTTTGTATCGTCCTCTTGATTCAACCTTTTCAAACCGTTCCATGACTTTGGCGTAATCTTTTGCTTTCTGATATCCTTTCAGCACTTCCTGGAAAGCATCTTTCAAGGCAAAATGCTTGCTTTCAAGGGCTTGTTTGAGCAGGTGGAGGTCTACTGCCTTATGCTCGGCATTGACGTCAAAGAAGCTCAGGCCAAAGTCTATGAAATAAGTGACATTGCCCTTAACTAGGAAATTAGAGGTCGTCAGATCCCCATGTATTATTCCATTGTTGTGCAGGACAGCAATCTTTTCCCCCAGCTTATTCATCAATTTTCTGTAATTCTTAACATTCAAGATATCCCTGAGCTTTTTTCCTCCAATGAATTCCATCTCAATCTTTTCTAAATCGTCAGTCTTGATTAATCTGGGAGAGGGAAATTCAATCTGTTCTAGCTTTTTCAGGATCTTGGCTTCTCTCTTTGTTCTCGACTTCCGAAGCTTATCGTCAATTTCACTGATGCGGTAATTCTTCTTAATTCTGTCTTTAACCACATTTTTATCTAATAGAATTACTGCTTCTGCACCAGAACCGATTATTCTTTCCATAGATTGTAAAAATAAGAGAGGGTATTTAAACCTTTCAAAAATAAATACCTTTATAAAACAAAAATAGTTTTCCCATGGCATCCAGCCCCGTAGTCTAGTGGTCAAGGATAGGGCCCTCTGGAGGCAGTGAAAATGATATTCAGCTGCTGCAGACAGGCTCTGACGGCAGTTCGAATCTGCCCGGGGCTATTGTTTCTTTATTAATTCGTCTTTCTCAGCATTTTTTTAAGAAAATCGCCGATCTCGAACACTTCGCTTTTGCCCAACCTGCTCATCTTTTCCTCTCTTTTCTTTAATTCTATTATGTCATTTATCTTTTTGGTCAGAATTCTTTGTATATTGATGGTATAGTCTTCGATTATGGCAGATACCACCTGGTCATGTATCTGTGTTTGATATATCACATAATCTGCCTTACAGTCATACAACTCCATAGATGATTTTAAGGATTTCGCTGCCATAATAACGGTAACCGAGGGATATTTTTTCTTTATTTCGCGTAATATCAATTTGTTTACGTCCTCGTCTGTAATTGAAGAAATTAGAATTTCAAGGTTGACAATCTTATGATTCTCAAAGAAACTGGCGTCGCTCATTGAGCAGTATACAAAGGGGATATCTGCATTCTTCAAGAGAGATATTTTTTCAGGGTCATTCTCAATGACCAGAATAGTCTTGCCCAAGGAGCTTAGCTTGGAGAATATCCCTGCATTTATATCATTATAACCGATTAGCAAGATGTTGCATTCTATATCACTCTTGTCTACCGAAACTTTTCTCGTTATTATCCGGGTATCTAATCTCTGGATTATCTTGCCAATCCTTGCATAAATATTTTGATTGTATTTAATGAAATAGGATGAGGCAATTATTGTCCCTATGACTGCAAGTATGATGACTGTGTTCAGAGTAGGGTTAATGAGATCCAATGATACTCCAGCAGCTATGATGATTATGCCAAATTCGCTTAGATGCCCAAGGTACATGCTTGACGTATAGGATGTCTTAATGTCAAACCCTCTCCATCGTAAGGTCATATAGGTGACCACTGGTTTAAAGAATATACTTAAAACCAAAATTATGAATACATACCACCATTGGTAGTGGGGTATTCCTACATTAATCTTGAAACCTAATCCCACAAAAAACAGCATATTGAAAAAAATTATCAAAGATTTAAGCTTTGTACTTATTTCAATTCGATAAGATGTATTTGCCAGGGTAACTCCTGCTATGAAAGCACCGATTGCTGCTGAGTACCCCAGCATAGGCGAGATAATAACAAAAAGAAAGCAGACTCCTAAACCGACTATAAACAGCAGTTCGGGGTATTTGCTTGAAAATTTCAATAGCGGATTAAGTCCGTATTTGGATAGAATAAAAGCAATTAAGAATAGAATTATCCCAAAGAGCGGCAGCGTTAGAAAACCTGATAAGGAATTATGCTTAAAAGCGTTTAATGCGGTGAGGGATAGTATAGCAATGATGTCCTGGAAGATTAATGTTCCCAGTACGATCTTCCCATGCAAAGTCAGCAAATCCTTTTTGTCTTCCAGCCATTTTGTGGCAACTAATGTGCTGGCAAACATGAAGAATATTCCTAAGTAGACGCTTTCAAAAACAGTGAAACCAAACAGAAGCGATAACCCGAAAGCCACCAAGAAATAAACAATAGATTGTATGATAGAGCTCACTATCACATCCTTTCCGAGCTCATTCAGGCTCTTCAGATTAAATTCGAGGCCCATAAGAAAAAGAAGCAACGTAACTCCTACCTCTGACAACGCCAGGATATACTCGGTATTTATGGAGTCGCTGATCAGAAAAAGTGAAAATAAAAAACCAGAAAGTATGTAACCCAATATGATGGGTTGCCTAAGCAATTTTATAATAAACGAAATGGTAACTACAAATAGGAGCAGGATTCCAAACGTTTCCAGGAAATTCATTAGTTACACCACATCATTTTCAGAATTGGTTGATAGTTTAGCTGTGTGTCTGAAGATTGTCACTGCACTCATTTTGTAAAGTGATAGAACACTAAATGACTCAGAGCCTAAAAAACCGGTCTTTTTTTGCATGCGCATGTACACTACAGGTTGATTTATTAACTTTACGAAATCGGCGATTTGAAAAGGAAGTTAAATTCCACCCGGAAGCCTGAACTAAGGCTGCCAACTTCCAAAGCCACTACTTTCGAAAGTATTAAAAATTAGCTGATTACCAAGTATTTTCCATAGAATAAGGAGCAAAACGTTATAAAACAACCAACAAAGATGATAGATATGGACCCCATTCTTACAGAAATCCAGAAAGCTGAGGAGGCTGCCAGAAAGCACATTGCAGATGCGCACCAGAAGGCAGAATCAGAATTGAGGAAAGCCCGTGAGAAAGCTGTGCATGACACCCAAGTTTCCATGGATGCAATAACCAATGAATCATCAGAACAATTGCATACTATCCTGGAATCATTGGAGAAAGATAAGCAGGTTATTCTTAAGAAAGCCCATCTGCAGGCTGAAGCTCTTGAGAAAAAGGCTGCAGGCAATATGGACAAAGCAGTTGACGCTATCCTGAGGTATTTTGAAGATGCTAGCAGACATGAGTAAAGTGAGGATCATTGTGCCTAAACGTCTTGTGGACAGGCTTATTGAAGAACTTCATGCTGCCAAAGCAATGCATATTGTGGAAGACACTATATCGGGGCCAGGGCAGCCCCTTGCTGCATCTGAAGAAATATCTGATGCCCTTGTAAAGCTCAGGGCCATCGCTGCACAGCTGCGCATCCCGCTCACACCGACTACCCAATATAATGATCTTAAGCTTATCCTTAAGGAATTGTCTGTCCTTATTCCTTTAGTACAAAAAAATACAGACACCATCAAGCAATCAGATGCCAAATTAAAGGAGCTTAGCCAGTTTATAGAAAAGGAGCGTATGCTGCATTCACTCTCACTCAAGAAACAAGACTTATATAACTATGAAAGCATATCCTGCTATATAGGTACTGTGGACAATGTTGAAGCATGCCATGCAGACATTGAACATATAACTAGGAAGTTCAAGCTCACGCATTGCGTATACAATAAGAGGAGTCATATTGCCCTTTTTGCGGAAAAGAATGCTGATGTCAAATCAGTTCTTGCGAACCATGGATTCTCGCCTCTTTTGTTTGATGATCTTCCTGATATAGATTTACAGGCAGCATATGCCGATTCAAAGCATAAGAAAGAGGCAGCAGAGAAAAGACTTGCTCAGATCGCACCGAAATACAAAAATCTTTTGCCTATATACGAAAATACCCTTTCGGATGCCCTTGAAAAAGCCGAGATCCCCCTCCAATTCAGGGAAACAAGCGCTGCCTCCATAGTGTATGGGTTTATCCCTGCTTTAAGTGTATCACAAATTACCGAGAAATTACAAAAAGCCTTTAGAGGCCGCATATATATTGAGTCCATCAAGACTGGCCATCATGAAAAAGTGCCGGTAGAATTAACAAACATACCGCCAGTCAGGAATTTCAAGTTTTTCCTGGACCTTTATTCCCTGCCTAAATACAAGGAAATTGATCCGAGCTGGTTCTTATTCCTAACATTCCCGCTCCTTTTTGGATTCATGCTTGGAGACTGGGGATATGGGATTACTACGCTTTTGATATTCTGGCTGCTAAAGAAAAAGATGCCTCAGATGAAGTCGTTCTTTAATATACTTATATTCTCATCCTGGGCCACTGTCTTCTTTGGCCTTATTTTCGGTGAATTTTTTGGAATTGAGTTCTATCATCCTCTGATCAGCAGGAATCCCGAATTTTCGCTCATGCCGCTAATGATAGTTGCTATCATCATAGGAATTCTACATGTGAATGCGGGTCTTATCGCTGGATTTATCAATGAGTTTAAAGGGCATGGACTGAAGGCTGCTATCTTTAGAAAAGGAGGATGGATGCTCCTTGAAGTAGGAATTGCACTTCTGGCAGCAAGTTACACCCATGTTATTAGCTTGGCCCCCATAGTTGGTTACCTTGTCTTGGCACTGGCAATAACATTTTTGTATAAAGGTGAAGGAGCAACCTCATTGGTTGAGATTCCGGGGATATTCGGAAATATCTTATCCTACGTGAGATTGATGGCAATCGGGCTGTCTTCTGTGGGCCTTGCGTTGGTTGTCAATGATCTTGCTGAGGGTTTCTTTCACTCTGACCTGGCAATAGTTGGAATCATTATACTGGTACTAGGCCATGCTATCAACATAACCCTTGGCTGCCTAGGCAGCTTCTTACACTCACTCAGACTTCATTATGTGGAGCTGTTTACAAAATTCTACCATGGCGGGGGAATCCCATTCAAGCCATTTGGTATGAAAAACGAGATTTAAAACACGGAGGGAAATAAAATGGTAGTAGAAAGCGCAGGCCTTATGGCTCTAGGAGCTGCACTGGCAGTTGGGTTAAGTGCAATTGCAGCAGGAATAGCTGAGAAAGGTATAGGCACAGCCGCAATAGGTGCCATGGCAGAAAAAGAAGAATTGTTTGGTAAGGGATTGATTTTGACAGTCATACCTGAAACATTGGTCATATTCGGACTTGTCATTGCAATCCTTATAATTGGAATGGCTGGATAAGCATGGGACTGGAAGAAGTAAAGAAGGACATCATTGAGAAAGCAGTTAAGGAAGTAATGCGAATTAATTCGGAAACTGAAAAACAGGTACAGACTATTGGAAAGGCTGCTGCGGATCATATCAAAGCAGAGAAAGAGAAGGCTAAGATACACTTCAAAAAGGAAGCAGATAGGCTGACCAGAATTAAGACTGCAGAAGCAACCAGTACAACTGAGCAGATACTGCTTGCCGCAAAGCAAAAGCTTATCCATGAGGCAGTTGAGAAAGCCAAACACCAACTGCGAGCCACTGATTATCCGGTAAAGCTGCTGCAGAAAGCTCAGGCTGAACTTGATGTTGCCAGGGTATACTGCAATCCCCATGATGCAAAGCACATAAAGGGCATTGAGGTTGTAACTAGGGACCTTGACGGGGGCATCATTGCGGAAAATAAGGATGGCACTGTCAGCGTTGACTACAGCTATACAACCTTGCTTGATGTACTCAAGGGTAAATATCTTGCAGAGATTGCAGAGGTGCTGTTCTGATGATCCAGATGGTCGAATCACCCTATGCCTATGTCCGCATCACAGTCATGCGGAGCCTGCTCATACCTTCAGCTCAATACCCAAAACTGATGAAGATGGGACTTTCGGAGATATCCCATTATCTCGGGGAGACCCAATATCGCAAGGAGGTTACAGAGATGGGCCTCACGTACTCAGGCATTGCGCTCATCGAAAAAGCATTACTCCAAAACTTTATACACACCATCATGAAGCTCAAGAGAATTTCCCCAGAAAGCTTCACTCCTTTCATTGACCACTATCTCCTCAAATACGACATCCTTAATCTAAAGACAATCATCAGAGCAAAAATGGCGCATATCCCTACTGAGGAGACCATGAGAATCCTGCAGCCAGCTGGCATCATACGGGAAGACATGGCTAAGTCATTGTTAGGCATGGGCGATGTGGATGAAATCATAAAGTCGCTTCCAGATACCCTAAAAAGATATGGGAAATACTATGCCTCACTCAAGAACAAGTCATTATTTGAGATTGAGAACAGCCTTGACCGATTCTGCTATGATGAATTGCTTTCATTCACTTCTTGTGTACCTATCCAAGGAGAGCATTACAAGCAATTTCTGCTCACGTCCATCCATATCAGCAATCTGCTCACCTTTTTCCGCCTCAAAAAAGCAGGCATGAGCAGCAGTCAGATACAGGAACGACTTTTCTTCACAAAAGATGACATAGAGAACATGCTGTATCGGAGGCTTTTACGCGCTTCTGATGAAGCTATTCCTGAAATTCTGGCTACATCACACTATCGTCATATTTTTAAGAACCTACCTACTATGAAGTCCTTGATCCCTCTCGAGATCCAATTATACAACCATCTCATGAAGAAAGCATTAAGATTCCAGCACCAGAATCCATTGAGCGTCTATTCCATACTCAGTTTTTTGTTTGCTAAAGAAATGGAGATAGCCAACATACGAAAAATCGTCCAAGCAAAGCATTTGGGAGTTGCCATGGAAAAAGTTGAACCGCAATTGGTGATCATTTGAAACAAGTAGCTGTGTTGGGAAGCGAAGCATTTACGCTCGGTTTTCAGCTCGCCGGAATCAGAAAGACCGTGCATGCGCATGATGATGTTTTGGATACCATTCATGTGCTGCGGAAAGATGCTTCAATTGGATTGATCATAGCAGAAGACAAGGTGCTAGCAAGCATAGACAGCCATGATAGAAGTGAGATTGAGGATTGCGTAAGTCCGGTCTTTATCACGCTTTCAACAGAAGCATCCGGCGAAGACATCCGGAAATTGATAATGAAATCTATAGGTGTTGACTTATGGAAGGGTTGAGCAAAATGGAAAATGGAACATTATATCGGATAGCAGGACCGGTGGTCATAGCGCGGGGCATAAAAGCCAACATGTATGACGTCATGAGGGTCGGAAAAGAAAATCTAATGGGTGAAGTGATCCAGATAGATGGCGAGAATGTCATAATCCAGGTTTATGAGGATACTTCGGGGATAAAGCCGGGGGAGCCTGTGATCAATACCGGAAAGCCCTTGTCTGTGGAACTCGGACCAGGGCTGCTCACCAGCATTTATGATGGCATCCAAAGGCCGCTGGAGATTCTCAGGAAGGAACAGGGTGATTACATATTCAGAGGACTTGAAGCTCCAGGACTAAATCAAACAAAGAAATGGGAATTCAAGGCATTGACAAAGAAAGGAGATACAGTCCATGGAGGGACTGTGATTGGAGAAGTTGCAGAGACGCCTGGTTTTGTGCATCGCATAATGGTGCCTCCAGGAGTTTCGGGAACCATTTCCAAGATTTCATCTGGAAGTTTTACCATTAATGATTCTATTGGCGAACTTGACAATGGCACGCTGCTGACTCTCAAACAGGTATGGCCTGTCAGAATTCCAAGGCCGGTTGCCAAGAAACTGGATCCCACAATCCCCCTTATTACTGGCCAAAGGATATTTGATGCTTTGTTTCCATTAGCCAAGGGTGGTGTTGCTGCTATTCCCGGGCCATTCGGCGCAGGAAAAACCGTAACGCAGCAGACTCTTGCAAAATTCTGCGATGCAGATGTCATCGTATATGTCGGTTGTGGCGAGCGAGGAAATGAAATGACAGAAGTGCTGACTGAGTTTCCTGGATTGAAGGACCCTAGAAGTGGAAGACCGCTCATGAATCGGACTATACTTATCGCAAATACATCCAACATGCCAGTTGCTGCGCGTGAAGCGTCTGTCTATACTGGAGTTACCTTGGCAGAATACTACCGGGATATGGGGTATAATGTTGCAATGATGGCTGATTCGACATCCCGCTGGGCTGAAGCGATGAGGGAGATTTCTTCACGTCTTGAAGAGATGCCTGGCGAAGAAGGCTATCCAGCGTACCTGGCTACAAGATTAGCACAGTTTTATGAGCGTGCAGGCAGGGTCGTTCCCCTCAATAAGGCTGGTGAGGGATCTGTCACCATCATAGGAGCTGTCTCTCCTCCGGGTGGAGATTTTTCTGAACCTGTTACACAAAATACATTGAGAGTTACTAAAACATTCTGGGCACTGGATGCTAAGCTTGCTCAGCGGAGGCATTTCCCCAGCATCAATTGGCTTACGAGCTACAGCCTGTATATGAATACGCTGTCACCCTGGTTCGAAAAAGAAGTCGGCAAGGATTATCGTGGCCTGATCGGGCAATGCATGAGCATTTTGCAGGAAGAGGAGAAACTTTTGCAGATTGTGCAACTGGTTGGTTCTGATGCACTTCCGGAAAAACAGCAATTGACTATTGAAGTTGCTAGATTGATACGGGAATTTTTCCTGCAGCAGAATGCCTTCCATGAAGTTGATAGTTTCTGCCAGCTCCCTAAAACTAGGCATATCATGAAAACAATCCTGCTGTTCAAGAGCCTGGGAGAAGAGGCATTGGAAAAAGGCGTCAGGGTGCAGAAGATACTCAGCATAAAGGCAAAGAATGAGATTGCAAACTCCAAATATGAGAAGGATTATGAAACATTGCTCAAAGGTGTTGAAGAAAGCATGAAAAAAGAATTTGCAGGGGTATCACCATGAAAGAATACAAAACAATCACGCGGATAGCAGGACCTTTGATATTTCTTGAGAAGACTGAACCTGTTGGATATGCAGACATCGTTCAAATCAGGCTTGATTCTGGTGAAATCAAGAATGGCCAGGTTCTCGATACTTCAGAAGATTTGGTCGTTGTCCAGATATTTGAAGGAACAGCAGGTATAGGCAAGGATGCCAAAGTAAAGTTTATGGGAGACACGCTGAAGTTAGGTGTTTCTGCAAGCATGCTTGGCAGGATTTTTAATGGGGCAGGAAAACCCATTGACGGCAAAGCAGAGCTTATTCCAGAAAAAAGGATGGACATTATTGGTGCTGCCATCAACCCTTGTTCCAGAGCTTCGCCATCTGATTTCATCCAATCAGGAATTTCGACCATAGATGCTACCAATACCCTCGTCAGGGGACAGAAACTGCCCATATTTTCAGGATCAGGCCTGCCTCATAACGAGATTGCGCTCCAGATGGCCAGACAAGCCAGGGTCTTGGGAAAAGGAGAAAACTTCGTTGTTGTATTTGCCGCCATGGGCATTACCAATGAAGAAGCACAATACTTCATCAAGGACTTCGAAAAGACAGGAGCTCTGTCGAGAGCCATAGTGTTCCTTAATCTGGCAGATGATCCTGCTGTGGAGAGGATCGTGACGCCGCGTATGGCCTTAACTGCAGCAGAATATCTTGCATTTGAGAAAGACTACCATGTTTTAGTTATCTTGACTGACATGACTAACTATTGTGAAAGTCTCCGAGAAATTGGCGCTGCAAGAGAGGAAGTTCCTGGAAGAAGAGGATACCCAGGATATATGTACACTGATCTTGCGCAAATTTATGAACGGGCAGGCGTCATCAAAGGCAAGAAAGGTTCAATCACCCAGATACCCATCCTTACGATGATGGGTGATGATATAACCCATCCGATACCGGATCTCACCGGATACATCACCGAAGGACAGATAGTTTTGTCCAGAGAACTGCACCGCAATGGCATTTATCCGCCTATTGATGTGCTACCCAGCCTCTCAAGACTTATGAACTTAGGCATTGGAGCAACAAAGACAAGGGAAGATCACAAGGCAGTCAGCGATCAGTTGTATGCAGGATATGCAGAAGGCAGGGATCTTCGTGGGCTGGTGGCAATTGTTGGAGAAGAAGCGTTATCCACCCGCGATAAAAGACTGCTACATTTTGCAAAAGCATTTGAGGAGAAATTCGTCACCCAGGGAAGGGATGAAGACAGAGGCATCCTGGACACGCTTCAAATAGGGTGGAATTTGTTCTCGTCAATACCTCCTGAAGAGCTTGGTCGGCTGTCTCCTGAGTTAAAGAAGAAATATTACAAAAGTGCTCCTGCATGAGCTCATCAAGTACACTGAAAAAGAAATTATTGTTAAATTAGCTTAGCTCGTCAAATGGCAGAAAATATTAAACCCACCCGAAGCGAATTGATGGAGCTTAAGAAGCGCATCAAGCTAGCTAAAGATGGGTATAATCTTCTCAAGAAAAAGCGCGACGGCCTTATCCTTGACTTTTTTGAGATCCTTAAGAAGGTAAAGAATCTTCGCAGTGAGATCACTGAAGATTACAAGCAGGCAATCGAAAAGATGAACATGGCGCGCATCATAGAATCTGATCTAAAGATAAAGTCAATAGCCCTGGCTGTGGCACAGATACCTGAAATTGAGGTTGGCCGAAAAAATATCATGGGAGTTGTTGTTCCTTCAATCGGCGAGATACAGCTGCAGAAGTCCGGATTAGAGAGGGGATATGGGGTATACACATCAGCTGCGGTTGATGAAGCTGCTGAAGGATACGAAAAGGTCGTCGAAAAAATTATCAGGGCAGCGGAAGTCGAGGCAAGCATGCGGAAACTTCTGCGGGAAATCGAAAAGACAAAAAGGAGGGTAAATGCACTTGAATTTGAGGTTATCCCCCGTATGGATCATACCAAGGCATTCATCCAGATGCGTCTTCAGGAGGTTGAAAGGGAAAACACGTTCAGGATGAAACGCATCAAGAAAAAGAAAAAATGAAGTTCGTCAAGTGGCTTAAGAAGCCGCAAACCAGATTCTGGCTATTATTTTGGCTCATCAAGCTGGCGATTCTCTTGTTAGGAGCGTATGTGTTCTGGCTTTTCTTAATAAAATATTTGCACTAAACTGTTGTTTGAAAATAGTTATTATAACCTATTTTACCCCATTTTCACCCGCACTCAGTTCCAAAAGCTAATAAGGAGGACACCATTCCATATCAACTGGTGATATACATGAAACTATCTACAAGAGAAGAATTAGAAGCTATGAGTGTTGAACAGGCAGAAAAGTACCATAAGAAACTGCATGAGACTTTTCATAAATCATTATAGGACCTTCTAAAAATGAGTTTGCCATCCCGGAGATTAGTTAGAGTTCTCTTAAATAACCCCATGAATGGAGCTTATCAGAATCCTCATACCATCTGTCTCCAATATCCGTCCGATAGTACATATGGGGAATGATGATATTCTTGATGCGATTATAAGCATGGGCCTGGGCTTGCTTCATCGTTGATCCTGTCCCGCAAACAATCAATACAACACCGGCAGTACCGGTAACCACCCATTCATCATTGACCAGCTTGACGTCCTCGATATGCACCCCATCAGTCGGTTTCGTAAAGTATATCACTGAGTCTTTAGACTTGACTTTGAATGTTTCCTTGTCAGTAAACGGAAATGGAGGCACTACAATCCGTATACCAATCTGGAATCCGCTCTTGACTTTTAATGAGGTTGCGATTCCATTTGCAAGTTCATAGAAGAAAGTGCCGATGCCATTTATCATGCCTTCCTGCTGTATGCTTATAGTTGGATATCCGAAACGGGCAGTGAACTCAAGCGGATAGATGCCGTTGCTGTTCACTATGCAATTGAGGTCTATATAGCCCACATATCCCTCTTCTGCTAGCTTTGCTTCGAACTTTTTCAGGGTGTTGCTGAAAATCTTGTTGGAACCTGACCAATACATGGTAGTTCCCATCTCTCCGGTTGATGGTCCTAAGTTTCCGGGAAATAGCTTTTTGTGCTCAAAATTTACATTGATGGGATACACGAACTCTTTGCCGTTGAAGAAAGCTCCTACTGCCACTTCAACGCCTGAAATTTTCTTCTGAAGCTGGAACTGGGGAATTTTTTTTGCCCATGCTTTCTGGTAGTCATGCAATACCTGGAGCACGTCCTTGCCTACCTCATCTTCTCCGACAAACAACAGGCCCTTAAGGTTCTGCGCCTGGCCTGATGGCTTGATGACATACCTACCAGGATTCTTCTCGACGAATTCTATAGCCTCATCAAAAGAAGTGAAATCAGAATAGGGGATGATAGAAATTCCCACTTTTTTCAGCTCTTCCTGGCCGAAAGCACGGTCATCCTCGAGCTTATCGGTGTAGGGAGTCCCTCCAATCACTTTTTTGCCTTTTTTTCTGAGCTCTGCTGCTATCTTGCCCTGACCAAGCACATCATCAAAGACAATGACATCTGCCCAGTCAACTTCAGGCTCCCAAGAATCAACTTTTGGTACAAAACCGTCAGCCACATCTTTTTCCTCAGCACTCTTTATATAATATTTGACTGCATGGCCTTCCTTAGCGATCTGCCAAGCTATGTCGCCTATTAATCCATCCCAAGAAATAAACAAGAATTTTTTAGGTTCCATAACGTGTTTTTCAACTGATGGAAAATTAGCTCCAGTATTTAAATTTTATTCTTATTGCGGCTCTGTAGAAAGTCTCATTATCATTCGGGTTAGCAGCTTCAAACCCCTCATTCTGAAGTACCATAACTGACATTCTCCGAAGGAGCCATCCCTCTTGTCAGTTCGCTATTTGATTGGATTAGG
>C687J35174_10001025_pt1 | contig 40830 bp, 38 predicted proteins | sample RifCSPhighO2_01_FD_35174 | JGI IMG/M metagenome (IMG submission 35174) | reverse complement strand
TTACCGAAAACAAGCTCTCATCGCCTTTTGTTGACCTCCTCATGGAGACCCTCTACTGAGTGAGGAGCGAGAGCGCTATGCCAGCCGCAACTGCCACATTCAATGATTCCTTCTTCCCTTGCATTGGAATCTCGACAATGGCATCACTTTTAATGAGGAGATCATCACGTACTCCCGCTATTTCGTTCCCAAGGATAAGGCAAAGCGGAAAAGTCGGTTTGAATTCATAGATCGAGGAACTTTGATCTGTCTGTTCGAGGCTCACGATCACATATCCATTCTTTTTTAAATCCTCAACAATGTTCATCGGCTCATCCACATGCTCCCACGGGACAAATTCTTCCGCTCCAAGTGCGGTCTTCGTAATCTCCTTTCGTGGTGGGCGACCCGTGTAGCCCGTGAGGTAAAGCTTCGTCACACCGAATCCATCGCAGGTTCGGAAGAGCGACCCCACGTTCCAGAGAGAACGAATGTTGTGGGCAATAACACAAAGGTGTTTATGTTCCTTGATCATACAGTGAAGCGTTCGAGGGTGCTCGCATGGGGATTCGCAAAAATCTCTTTGAGTGGAAGCGGAAGCTCTCCTGTAACACCGGTGCACGAATAGCAAACTCCTGTCTCTCCCCCTCCAACCGCAATCGATCCAACATCAGGCTCATCACGGCGAAGGTAGGTGGCATGCTGTAAAGGGCTTGGAACAGGCTCAAATATCCTTTTTTCCGCATTCCATTTTCTCCATGTGCCATTCTCACGGACATATGCGATTTCTTTATTTGGATTGAACATCGATATCGTTGTAAGGATCTTTTCCGCGGCAATACCCATTGGAGCCATGTAGCGAAACTGCTTTAAACGGAGAGCAGGAGCAACCCTCTTTCCCGCTTGCTCCACCGTTCGTTCCTCGTTATTCACGATAATCGTATCAATGAAAATTTCGAGTGATTTCATCGAGCGCACAGAAAGATGATTGTTTTCGGCCGAGACGTTCTGTCGGCCCGTCTCTACAAACTGATGATCATGTTTCCTTTCTATCCATTTCCTCATGGAAATAAAATATGGATCTCCGTTCACGGTTCTCTCCGGATGAGGCATGAGTGCAACGACATTTCCTGCAGGATTACAGATCCCCGCGATAGCCTTCGTCGAGCCATTGAGTGTCACGGATGGGTCATCCGATACCACTCCATGTTCATCGCAGTACCGGAAGGCAATTTGGTCATTCGCCTCAAGCTCGGAAAAAAGATCAGGATCTTTGGTGATGAATCTTCCCTCGCCATGCGCCATGGGAATATGCATAGCCCCTTCCCAATCGGACGCTGCACATCGATCTTTTTTACAGGATGGCGTCACCCACACCCATTCGTTCAAAAATCCGGGTGAACGCCACTCACCGTTCTTTTGAGTCGCATTCCGAGCCATGCACATTCGTAAACCCGTACCAAGTGGAATAAGCTCACTCTCCACAAGCACTTGGCAGCCATTGCAGTTCCCTGCAATCACCTTTCCCATAGCAGCTTCTTCGTGGAGGAATTGGAACAGTGAATCGCGTCCTGCAACCATGCCGGCTCTGCCTCGATCCTCGTACGCAAATCCTGCACCGATGAAGTAGGCATTGACATTCCGAAGTTTCTCTCGATCATCATTCCATCGAAATACAAACGCATCGAACCCGCATCGCCACATCGTCCTCAAATTTTCCGTATCGCCGTTCGTGCCCGGGAACGAGATGATGGCAATGCGAGGCTTCTCCATGACTTGCAGCATACCAGAGGGCACCCTATGGAAGCATTATCGGATGCCAAACTCCGCCCGCACAACTGCGGTCACTTTCTTCTCCTCCGCCGACGTATCGTACATGCCGTAATCTGCAACCTCCACGGAGTTTCTAGCAGTCACCTGCAGCACACCCATGCTGGCAGAACGAAGATTGCCGATGCTCCCGCCGCCGCTCTCCACCATTTTCTGCGCGCGCGCCTTTGCATCCGCCATGGCATCCGCAAGGATCTGCTGTTTGAGCTCCGAGAGTTTACTGTAGAAATATTCTACAGAAACCGTAGAGGCAAGAGCCCCACGATCAAGAAGTACCCCTGCACCCTCCGCAGCCGCTCGCACCTTTGCGGTATCGGATGATTCGATTTTTACAAACCTCCGGAGCGTATAGCCGGATGCCCGTCCTCCTTGGTTGTAATCGTACATGGTATCCATCGCAACTGGCTCAACCGTAACCCATGCATCCTCGATCCCCTTCTCTTTAAGGTACGTCTGCACAGCGGCGAGATCATTCGTCATAGCGCGATTACCCTCTGCAAGTCCGCTCAAATCCACGGAACGGGTGATTTGAATTGTCCATTTGGCAACATCCGACGTGATTTCCCTCTCCGCGGAGCCTGTGACACTAATTGCATCGGAAAGTGCCTTCACCTCGTAAAAACCATACATCACGATGGATCCAGTGACGATAATCGCTGCTCCAAGAATTGCAGCAGCAGAAGTGAATGGTGAGCGCTCCATAGTGGTTGATCGAGGAAAAGTAATCACACTCTATCGTGACTTCCTGTACGATACAAACCGTCGATTTTGATCATAACTTAACATCACCGAGCCGATGTGGCGGAATTGGTAGACGCGCACGCTTCAGGAGCGTGTAGGAGCAATCCTGTGAGAGTTCGAGTCTCTCCATCGGCACCACAATCCAAAAACCCTACTGATACAGCGTCACTGTGAGGAGCGATACCATCATCATGAGTTTGATGAGGATATTGAGCGATGGACCGGAGGTATCTTTAAACGGATCACCGACCGTATCGCCAACAACCGCAGCCTTGTGGGCATCGGACTTTTTCCCGCCGAGATGACCTGCTTCGATGTACTTCTTCGCGTTATCCCATGCACCGCCAGAGTTAGACATCGAAAGTCCAAGGAGCATAGAGACAACAAGACATCCGACAAGAAGGCCTCCTACTGCCTCTCGGCCGAGGAGGAAACCAACGATAATGGGAGAACCAACGGCAAGGATACCCGGACCGATCATTTCGAAAATGGCAGCATGCGTTGCAATCGCAACACACCGCTTAGAATCTGCCTCCGCTTTCCCCTCCATGAGTCCCGGGATTTCTCGGAATTGTCGACGCACTTCTTCGATGATGGTCATTGCGGCACGGCCGACCGCACGCATCGTGAGTGCCGAGAAGAGAAATGGGACGGTACCTCCGATCAAAATTCCCGTGATCGAGGAAACACTTGTTGCATCAATAGATTGAAGACCTGCCTTCTGTTTGAATGCACTGAGGAGCGCAAGACACATAAATCCTGCCATGCCGATTGCAAATCCTTTACCGATTGCGGCTGTTGTATTTCCAGCAGAATCAAGTGCATCCGTATTATCGCGGACATTGTCTGGCATACCTGCCATCTCCGCTATGCCGCCCGCATTATCCGAAATCGGTCCAAAGACATCGATTGCAAGAATCGTTGCGAGTGTGGAAAGCATTCCAACGCTTCCTATCGCGACTCCATACATGCCCGCTTGTTCAAAAGCGAACCCCATAGCCATGACTATCGTTATGATGGGGAAGAGAGTGGAAAGGTAGCCAAGCGATAAGCCTTCGATAATCACCGTCGCAGGACCTGTCTTTGCGGCATTCACAAGTTGCTGCACCGGTCGGAAGCGATGGGAAGTACAGTACTCTGTCAGCGACCCAATAATCATTCCTGCAACAAGTCCCGCAGTAACAGAAAGGAAAACGGGGAGAATATTTTCGGCGGGGATGAGGAATCTTCCAAACACGTACGTGCAAGCAAGCATAACGAGCGAAGCGACAAGTACCGCAGTCTTCAACGCCTTCTGTACGCCCTCCTTTGTCGTCGCATGAACACAGAAAAGTGCTACGAAGCTCCCAATAAGTCCGGCAAGTGAAACGAAGAGAGGAAAAATAAGCGCAGCATTAAATTCTGCATTCCACGAAACCGTAAGCCCCATGAGCATCGAAGCCAGTATTGCTCCGATGTAGCTTTCGAAGAGATCCGCACCCATACCGGCAACATCACCGACGTTATCACCGACGTTATCGGCAATCACGGCGGGGTTTCTGGGATCATCCTCCGGAATTCCGGATTCGATTTTACCGACGAGATCGGCACCGACATCAGCAGCCTTTGTGTAAATTCCACCACCAACGCGCGCAAAAAGAGCGACAACCGATCCGCCAAACGTAAAGCCAGTCAGCGCTTCGAGTGTAAGAACAGAATCGAGACCAAATCGCGTCAGTACAATATAACCAATGCAGAACCCAAGAAGCGCAAGACCAACAACCGAAAAACCCATGGTTGCTCCTCCAATATATGAAATTCGCAATGCTGCTGCTATGCCGGAAGATGCAGCATGTGCCGTGCGAACGTTTGCCCTTGTTGCAGTGTACATGCCCAAAAACCCCGCAAGCGCCGAACAAAATGCTCCAAGGAGAAAACTTGCGGAGGTCGCAGGAATTGTAAAAAGCGGTCGGTCGATGAATATGTAAAGGAGAACGGTAATGATGATGACAAACGGAGTAATCACACGGTACTCGGTGCCGAGGAAAGCGAGTGCTCCCTCTCGAATTTTGGCAGAAATGCCCTGCATCTTCTCCGACCCTGCATTACTCGAGAGAACTATGCGCGTGCAAACTCCTCCAATAATGAGCGATGCAATTCCTCCTATAACAGTGAGGAGAAGTGCGCCTTGGAGCTGGACCCCTGAACCGAGAAGTGAGAGAAAGTCTTGCATAGATGCGTGGGAAAATGACGCGATCATCCGCGGTTTGTAGCAGTCTATCCTTCAATAGTCTTTTGACAAGATCAAGCGCCCTTTTTCGCCGGGTGTACCCCACGCAGTCTGCGGATGAGATTTTCTTCCTGTAGTTCCTCCCTCACCTCTTTTACTTCATGAGCGAGGAAGAACGTCAGCACGGTCCGTAAAACAATGAGCGTCGCCAATTTCCCCAGATCCTCCCACGATGGCTTTGCAATGCTTTCGACAATATCCTTCGCAACCAGAAACTCGAGTCCAAGCACAAGATAATGTCCCAGTTCTATTCGAATATCGGCTATGAGAATATTCCTTCGGACACACTTCATGAGAAAGAGACATAGTCCGCGGAAAACTCCAACCAAAATTACGACGACACCCACGGAACCAATCACGATGCCAATAGACCGTGTCACCATTTGGAATCCTTCAATGGAAGTTTGAATATCTATATTCATCTCCTCATTCTACCATATTTCACGTCTCTGCGGTAGAATCATCCCATGCGCATCCGCCACATTGAACGATTCTGCGAGCGCGCAATCCTTATTTTTCTCGCATGTGCGATCCTCTGGAAAGGAGGCAAAACACTGGAAAGTACATGGCTCCTGCTCGGCATTGGATCGCTTTGTGCCGCTTCGGTATTCCTTGGACGCCTAGTTTCGAAAGAGAGACAAACTCGCCTTTCACCTCTTATTGCTGCTCTGCTCATGCTCCTCGTATGGACAGCGACCAGCCTCCTCACTTCTTCCACTCAGAATTACGGGCTCGACGAACTATTGCAGATGGGCGGACTCATATTTGTATTTCTTTGGATTATTCTTCGCGAGGATTCAATTCAGAATGCCGCTGCTCGCTACAGAATACTTCGCTATAGGTTCGAGGAGCAATTTTTTCTCCTCCTCACATTCATTGCAGTACTATCTTGCGGCATCGGCGTGCTTGTCTATGCATTGCAGCCTGTAAACCGTTTCGTCGGCACTTTTTTTGATCCTCGCTTCCATACCGATTATTGGCCCAATGCGTTTGCAGAATTTCTTCTCCTTGCGTGGCCAATCACACTCCTTGTAACCGGAAATGCATTGCAACGAGGGACTTTGCCACTCCTTCGCTACGGTTTAAAAATATTTCTTCTTCGGTTCATGCCGATCGGTCTTGTCGTTGGATGCCTCCTCCTCAGTTACTCGCGCGGAGCAATCATTGCGTTCTTGGGCCAAATTGCCCTCCTCACCCTCCTCCTCCTCGTACGAAAGGCGGCAGGCTCGACCATTGTGCAACCACTGCGCCGCATTGCGGCGGCTCTCATCATCGGCTTTGTCGTTTTCGTCGGAACAAATGAATTGCGATCGTTTCTCTACCCTGTCCAACCGGCCCTCGAGAAGGCGCTTTTTCAATCAGCCGAAGGACGTTCATCGGTCGATGAACGTGCGCTCTTTTGGAAACAGGCTGCACTCCTCACGATACAGAAGCCGATCTTCGGATGGGGGCCTTATAGCTTTCGATTTGTACAGCCGCGATTTCAGCAGCATGTGCTTGCAACGTCCGATCACCCACACAATGTTTTTCTAAAGTATTCCTCCGAGCGCGGTCTCCCGGCGGCCATACTCCTCTTTTCGATTTTTGGAGTAGTGCTGTTTGCCGGATACGATCTTTCCCGCTCCGGGAAACGCTTTCCTGATTCGAGCGATCCTGTGAGATTGGGTTATGCACTAATCACAACAAGCATTGCTGGCGTACTCATGCACAACCTCATTGATTACAATTTGCAATTTGTGGGAATTGCAATGCCGCTATGGATTCTCATGGCGTTTCTCATAAAACAAAATCCACTAGAATTTCTCCCCGATGTGCGCCGTTACCGTCTTTTCGCTCCGAAGAAAATTCGATCAGCTATTTTGATTTCTGCCATCATTCTCCTCTTCGTCAGTATTCGCGAGGGATGGTACCTCGTCACATCATCAGCTGGACGGCACGCGGAAGCGGCGAATGAGCCAGATGCCGCATTGAATTGGTATGCACGATCTTCCGGCGAATGGTTTACACGAGATCTCGAGCTCAGCAGAACCCACCTCCTCTTGAATCAGGGAAATATCGACGAAGCTAAAAACAGCATCGAGTCCTCTTTGATCCGCAATGCCGAAGATGCAAGGGCATGGGCGCTCAAAGCGGAAATCGCATTACTGGAGGATGATTTTGATTCCGCAGTCTCGTGGTACGAGAAGGCATTTATTCTCAATGGATGGAATGATATGAGTATCAGTCGAGGACTCCTCGAATCCCTTTTTGCCGCAACATACGAGCAGCCGACTTCGGACGCCGCTGCAGACAGTCTTCGCCTGATAAAACGACCGGAAATTTCGATGATTGCACCCGGAATTGAACAGAGAGCACGAGAATTTGTAGATGCGATCAGCCGTAATGTGCACTTCATCGCACTCTCGCCAAATCCTGAAGAAACGGTAAAAGTTCTCATTATGCTTTCCGTCATGTATCCCGAGAAGGCGGAAGAATTCCGTATTCTTGCAAGGAGTATCGATGTAAAAGCAAGAGACGAGAGAGCAAAGACAAGCGCAAGACCGCCGGGCTTACTGTGGTAATGCAACATTTTTCTGCATGATCAATAAATAGTCTTTCGACTATACGCGTAGGATAAAAATCCTGGTGAGAATCTGCCGGGAACATCGTTGGCTCATCTTTCCGATTATTTCGCTCCTCACCGTAGGTTGCGGCAAGTTTACCGTTGCAAATATTTTGGATGGATCTCAATCCGAGCCACACGGACGACTCCTCTGGAGTGCAACTGCAAAACTTTTACCACAAGGCGAATTGTCGGGTGGCGGATTTTTAGAAATGAATGTATACGACGATGGCACTGCACTCCCGAGTGTGAGAATCAACTTGCCGCCTCCCTACAATATTCACTATGAGGCGTGGCTGACAAATGATGGCCGGACTGCATTCAATAACCTAGGACCGCTCGTCGAAAAATCACAGGGAACTTATTACTTGAGGCCAACGACGATTATTGTTGATGATACTTTTATTCCGTACACGGCTGTTCTCATCTCTGGAGAGCCAATGGGGAAATCTGCGGGAAAGCCAACGAATCCGCTCCTCGTTGGAATCCTTAAAATCACGGCAATAAACCAGTAGAAATTTTTCNCCCGCCGTACAATGTCCGCATGAAGATCCTTGTTGCCATGTCCGGCGGTGTGGATTCGAGCGTCGTTGCTCACCTGCTTGCACGCGATGGCCACGAACTGATTGGGGTGCAATTTCACCTTTGGAGCGATCCATTGGCGCCGCCGCTTGCCCAGCTCCTTCCCTCCAAATGCTGCAATGCACAAACCGTCGCTCGTGCAAAAAAAGTAGCGGACGATCTTGGAATTCCACTCCAGAGAATTGATCTTTCAGATGAATTTAAGGCAGCGGTCGTTGATCCATTTCTCGAGTCGTACAAAAATGGACTTACTCCAAACCCCTGCATTGGCTGCAATCGATCTATTAAATTCGGCAAACTACTTTCACTTGCCGAGGAACTTGGTTGCGATGCGCTCGCAACCGGACACTATGCACGGATAGCATTCGATGAAAGTGCTGCTCGGTTTCTCCTGCTCGAGGCGGTTGATGCAACAAAAGATCAGAGCTATTACCTTTATGGACTTTCGCAAGAGCAGCTGTCCCGCATTCTTTTTCCACTCGGTTCTATGGAGAAAACCGACGTGTTCAAACTCGCAGCCGAGTTCCATGTGCCGCTGCCGGAGTATTACAGCGAGAGCCAAGATCTCTGCTTTTTTCCGGAAAAGGAGCCGCATGATTTTCTTGATCGCTACATCGATCCAAATCCCGGCGACATCGTTGATGCAACTGGCAAAAAGCACGGAACGCATCGAGGGATTCACCATTTCACCGAAGGGCAGAGAAAAGGGTTGAATATCGGAGGCCTTAAAATCCCGCTCCATGTCGTTCGTAAAGATATATCTGCAAATCGGATCATTGTTGGAAGCAAAGAGGAATCGATGCGAAGCGCGTGTAGCGCCTCTGATCTTCGATGGGTTTCGTGGGTACCTTCGCAGGGAACCGAACATACGTTCGATGCGAGAATTCATTCTCTTGGTAATCGCGTACGGGGACAGATGGTGCACGACGGAACAACGCTTCGGTTCCAATTTGAGCGACCTCTCCTTGGCGTTTCCCCAGGCCAATCACTCGTCCTCTATCGCAGCGAAGAAATTGTGGGTGGCGGCGTTATTGCCGTATAAATCTTGATCCTGCAGTATTATACTATTCAACTGAATAGTATAATATTATGAGCGCTCTCCATTCAGTGATTTCACGGCATTTTCCACCTCATGTTTCGATCCAATGATAATTTGCGTTCTTTGATCGAGCGAGGTGATCTTTTGATCAAGAAGACTTGCAGCGCCATCAGATGAGGCACCGCCTGCCTCTTCCATAAGGAATGCAAAAGGTCCGCATTCGTAGAGGAGCCGCAGCTTCCCCTGCGGAAACTTTCCGCCACCAAGATTCACAAAAATACCGTTCCCCTTCGCAAAAATATGGTGAATATCCGGCACCATTCCACCGCTGTAGCGAAGAGTCATCTTTCGTGCGATCCATTGATCAAGCAGCATCTTATACGCTCCGTTTTCCGATGCGGCAGCAATATTGCCGGGTGCGTATACCTTCGCATCATCCCCCACTCCTAGATATTCCCGATCAAGCACAAATTCTCCAATGGAATTTAATACAAACTGATGAACCCCATTGCCGCCGCCAAGCGAGTAGATGAGCACTGTCTTAGGACCATAGATGATGTAGAGGGCGGCAATCTGTTCCCGCGGAGATCTCCCGACAACGTCACCCTTAGGATAAACGCCCACAATTGTACCAATGGCAAAATCGGTATCGACAAGTGAAGAACCATCGAGCGGGTCGAATACCACCGTGTAGTGACCATTTTCATGCAACATCACAAGTTCTGGCTTTTCTTCTGAAGCATAACTGTGAACAAGTGCGCTCTCTGTAAGCTGCTTCTCTATAATCATATTACTGAGAATATCAACCTGCAGCTGATCCTCTCCAAACTGGTTTTGCGAGCCTGCGAACCCAGCAGATCCTTGCCAAACTTCTCGGACGATATACTTAGAAGCACGTGCAACCTCATTTATGACATGGCGAAGGTGATCCGGAGCACCGGCAACGCGTAAATGATAGTCGAGAGAAATGATGGAGTGGGATGCGTCCTTCATGACTACATCATAGCATCTTCCCAAGCACCGAAACGAGTTCCGTCACCCTCATCGAATACCCCCATTCGTTATCGTACCAAGCGAGAATCTGCACCAAGGTGCCATCAATGACATTTGTAGAATCAAGATCCACCGTGCTCGAATGCGGGTCTGAAATATAATCAGATGAGACAAGCAAGCCTTCCTCGACTCCGAGGATTCCTTCGAGTTCGCCTTCCGCCGCCGCTCGTAATGTTGAATTCACTTCTTCAATCGTCACCGGCGCATTGAGCTCAAGAACAAGATAGGAGGCAGAGACATCCGGCACTGGAATGCGAAGCGCCATTCCATCCATTTTTCCTTGAAGGTGAGGAAACACCTTCCCCACCGCTTTCGCCGCTCCAGTTGTCGAGGGAATGATATTGAGTGCCGCAGCTCTCGCAATGCGGAGCTTGGAGCTATCTGTAGAGTTATCAAGGAGATTTTGAGAAGTAGTGTAGGAATGAGTCGTACACATAAGTCCCCTCCTAATCCCCTTCCACTGATCGAGCACCTTCACAACCGGAGCAATGCAGTTTGTCGTACAGGAGGCGGCGCTGAGGATTGGAAGCGATGACGGAATGATTGCATCATTAACTCCGCGAACAATCATCGCCACATCATCCTTTGGCGGAGCGGTGATGAGGACCGCTTTCGCACCAGCAGCAAGATGTGGTTCGCATTTCTCGCGGCTGCGAAATTTACCTGAGGATTCGACGACCACATCAATCTTCAATTCTTTCCATGGGCATTTGCTTGGATCGCGCTCTTTAATCACTCGTACCAAAGAGCCGTTCACACGCATGTTTTCGTCATCCACCGAAACCTCTTGATCGAACCTCCCATGAAGCGTGTCGTATTTGAGGAGGTACGCGCGCATAGCGGCATCACTTGACGCATTGATGGCAACGACCTCGACTTCTTTGGAAAATCTCTCTACAAGCTGGCGATGCACCACTCGACCGATCCTCCCGTAGCCGTTGATGGCGACTTTGATCATTCTGGGGAGAGTATCGACTATGATTCGCGACTGATCAAGATCATTAACCGATCAACCCGATAATGACCCCTAAGAACGCACAGAAAGCTCCTGCAATCCAAAGGCGCATTGTCACCTTGCTCTCACCCCACTCGAGTGCCTCAAAGTGATGATGGATGGGTGCGGCGAGAAAAATCTTTTTGCCGCGAAACTTCTTACTGGTGAGCTGAATGATGACAGAGAGCATTTCGAGGACGAAAACAGCACCGATGAGAGGAAGGACAAGTACCTGATCGAGCATCATCGCAATTATTGCCAGTATTCCCCCAAGTGGAAGTGATCCGGTATCACCCATAAAAAAAAGTGCCGGCGGCACGTTATTCCAAAGAAATGCGGCAATGGCCCCCACAACCACGGCGCAAAATCCCGCAAGGATAAAGAGTCCTTGAATCCACGCCAGCACCCCAAATGAGAGAAATGCAATAACGAGGAGTCCGCCAGCAAGCCCATCCAAACCATCGGTCACATTCACGGCATTCGCAGTTCCGATCAGCACAAACATGAAGAACGGGATATACCAAAACCCGAGTGTCGCTTCGCCCACGAATGGAATATGAACAGTGTCGTAGCCAAGCTTAAAATGAAACCAAAAACCTGCAAGAAGACTGACAAAGAGAAGAAACGCGATCTTCGGAAGCACATCCAATCCCCCTTTCTTTTTCCCCCACCCAACGACGTTCCAATAATCATCGACTGCTCCAAGCGCTCCCAGCATCACGAGCGTAAAGAGCGGCAGGTATACCTGCCCGCGTTGCAGAAGCGAGTGATCCACAAAGCCAAGATACGACAGCACACGCGAGAAAATGACTGTAAACAGAATCGATCCCCAAATGAGAAGTCCTCCCATCGTCGGTGTACCGGCTTTTTTTTGATGAAAATGTCGGAAAACGCTCGCATCCTTTCCATCCACCGCCTCGATACGCAATTGCTTGCCGATCCGATTCTCCCGCAAAAAATTTACAAACCATGGCGTTGCCAAAATGCCCACAAGAAACGTGAGGAACGAATAGACGAGTATCGCCGAAAGGGAAATCTCCGGTCGGACGGGAATAAAAAGCTCTGGATTAAGCATGCGGAAATTCTACACCTCGGAATGCGCTTTATCGATATCGAAGAAGCGCATTTGTTCCTTCTTAAACATCAACTCAATGCGTCCTGTGGGGCCGTTGCGATGCTTGCGGATGTAAATATCCGTCACTCCAGGACGATCGGAATCCTCCTCGTACATATCCTCCCTATACATCATAAGTACCACATCCGCATCCTGTTCGATGGATCCTGATTCGCGGAGATCGGAAAGCTGCGGAATATTGCCGGGACGGCTTTCGACCGCACGCGAGAGTTGTGATGCCGCAAGAATTGGAACATGGAGCTCTCTCCCAAGCTGCTTAAGTGAGCGGGAAATTTCCGAAATTTCCTGTACGCGGTTACCAGCATACGAAGCATTGCCGGTCGACATGAGCTGAAGGTAATCCACGATAATGAGATCGAGCCCGTGCTCCATCTTCAGGCGGCGCGCCTTTGCTCGCAGCTCCGGAATGGAGGCAGACACCGTGTCATCGATGAAGATGTTCGCCTTGTTGAGCTCGTCCATAATCGGCCCCATACGCTGAAAATCGCTCTCCTCCATTTTTCCTCGTTGCAGCTTCCAACTATCCACCCCAAGCATGGCCGCAAACAATCGATCAACAAGCTGTTCTTTACTCATTTCGAGTGAAAATACCCCAACAGTTTTTCCAAAGCGAATGGCAGCATTCTGCGCAATATTCAGCATGAGGGACGTCTTGCCCATACCGGGGCGAGCGGCGACGATGATGAGATCGCTTGGCTGGAGCCCCGAAAGACGCGTATCGAGCGTATAGAGTCCGGTCGGCACGCCCTTAAACTTCTCATCTTCCTTCGCTTCATGCATTTCCGCAAACCGCTCGAACCGCGCGCTAAGAATATCTTTGATATGCGTAAATTTATCTTTGAGAAAAGTCTGCGATATGTGAAAGAGTTCCTTCTCCGATTTCTCAAGAAGTTCCTCGATCGGCGCTTCTTCATCAAAACCAAAACCAGTCACTGCTTGTCCTGCACGAATCATTTTCCGAAGAGTTGATTTCTTCTTCACGATCTGTGCGTACTGAATAATATTCGACGATGTTGGTACAGCAGTCGTTAATTCTGCAAGATAGGCGCTTCCGCCCGTGGCATTCATGCGATCCGAATCCTTCAACTCTATGGAAACCGTCAGAAGATCAATTGGTTGATGCTTATGATACAAACTTTGCACTGCAGCATAAATTTCACGGTGTGCAGGGTCGTAGAAATCATCGGGGAGAAGGAGATCGGCAATTTTGATGATGGCATCGCCATCCATGAAGAGGGCACCGAGCACGCATTGCTCTGCCTCCGTACTATGGGGAGTCGTTTTCAGGGAATGCTGAGTCCCCGAAGCTGCCCTCGGTAATGTCATGGTATCTGTCGACATAGCGGACGGTGAGAATATCAGGCGCCAGACTTCGGAGCAATTCCCTTCTCTATGCCATAGCGAAGCAATGCGTATGCAGTAATCGTATGTTGAGCGTACTTGTCATTGAGCACATCCGTAACAGCCTGTACGAGAGGCACTTCGTGCACCTCGATAAGTTCCTCCGGGTCACCTTGGAGCGGAGCATCGTAGAGATCTGTAGCAATAAAAATATGCTGAATACTCTGGATAGATTCTGCGTATCTACAGGAAATCCATGACCGAAGTTCCTTTGCTCCCTTTTTTGTTTCCTCTCGTAATTCCCTCAAAGCCGCTGCCTCCGGCTTCTCTCCTTCTTCCATCCACCCACTTGGGAGCATCCATACCCACTCAGCAAGAAACGGACGATATTCACGAAGGAGGAGTATTGATTGTGGCGAAGTGTGGGCAATGATGTGAACGGAATCCGGTCGATGGGCAATCACCTTTTTCGCCACTCGGCCATCGGGGAGAGTGGCTTCCTCTTCGATAAGTTTCCATTTGCCAGCTTCGCAGCGGATTTCACTCATAATGGGAGCGTAGCAGAGCGGAGCTTTCTACCGAAACATAAAAATACGGACCCCACGAGGCCCGTATTTTGTTTCTTCTTTACAACGCTGCCTTCACTCGAATCTCAGCTTCAAGCGCCTTCGCAATCTCTGGATGTTCCACGAGGAACATCACGGCCTGATCTCTCCCCTGCCCCAATTTATTCCCTTCGTAGGAGAAGAATGCTCCGGACTTCGTGAGAATATTATCTCGAACGCCAAGATCGATAAGATCACCCTCCCTGTTAATGCCACGATTATAAATGACATCAAACTCCGCCTGACGAAACGGTGGTGCAACTTTATTCTTCACGACCTTCACACGGACTCGATTCCCGATGATTTCCTGCGTGTCCGAAGGTGAATCAGCGGACTTCTTCGCTGCAATTTTATCGATTCTGCGAACATCGAGGCGAAGGGAAGAATAGAACTTAAGCGCATTGCCGCCGGTTGTTGTTTCGGGATTCCCAAACATGACGCCAATTTTCATACGGATCTGATTGATGAAAATCACGGAACAACTCGTCTTACTGACAATGGCAGTGAGCTTGCGGAGCGCCTGGCTCATGAGCCTTGCCTGAAGTCCCATGTGGCTATCGCCCATCATACCTTCGATTTCGGCGCGCGGCGTGAGCGCTGCAACGGAATCGATGACAATAAGATCGACGCCGCCGGAACGCACCAATGTCTCTGTAATTTCGAGCGCGCTCTCACCATCATCAGGCTGAGAGATAAGAAGGTTGTCGATATCAACGCCAATCCGTTTTGCATATAGCGGATCGAGCGCGTGCTCTGCATCGATAAATGCCGCCTGCCCACCAAGTTTTTGAATTTCCGACACCATATGAAGTGCCAACGTCGTTTTCCCCGAACTCTCTGGACCAAAGATTTCGATGATGCGGCCTTTCGGCACGCCACCGCCAAGCGCAAGATCAAGGGAAAGTGCGCCGGAGGAGAAGCGTTCGATTTCGATGAGTTCGGTATCGCCCATTTTCATAATGGCACCCTTGCCATACTGCTTTTCGATCTCATCAAGCGCATTCTGGATAACGCTCGCATTCTTTTTGCCAGAGGATGGGGATTTTTTATCCATGAGAGTTGAGGAAGATGATTTCGCCATGATATCAAAGTGGAAGAGAAATGAAATGATTTAGTGTCCGTCCCTCCGGCCTTAGCTATGCCATTGCCCAGGAGCTTCCAAGAATGGGAGAGTAAAGGGCGGTCGCATAGATAAGCCGGAGATGAGCGCCATGCGCTCATATGTGAACGAACGTACACCATCATACATCGACAAAATGAGCCTGCAAGAAACTGGAGTTGCAGAGAATGGTGTACGATCGTATACTTCTATTTCCCCTTCCCCGGAAGGTATTTCGCCCGCGGATCATCCACGGTAATCCTCTGTACAATGGTGTAATGCATTTTCTTCCAGAGCCATGCCTGCAGCAGAACAAACGCAGTCAGAGCGAGGAGCCAAAAAACCCAAAGAATACGCATAGCGAAAAACTGGATATCCTCGACCCTACAGACAACAAGAACAACACCCACAATGGCAAATATGCGCAGTGCACCGGGCCATGATTTTGTCAGTTTACGTGTGATGGAATTCTGATGCTTCCTTCGCCAGTGCGAAAGTGCAAACGATGCGAGGAAAAATACGGCAAGAACAGAGAAGAGGATGAGCACCTTAGGGCTCAAGTAATCCGCACTGCCCGGATTAGGATAAAACCAATAGCTAAGCATTGGCAGGTATGTTCGAAATAACCGGAAGAGCCGCCTTTTTGACACTCTCATTTGCATCAATTTTCTTTAGTACCGATACATGGCTCATCGCCTTCTGCTTAATCGCATCAATTTTTCCCTTTCGCTCGGAAAGAATCGAGAGAACTTCGTCAAGTGACTCCTGCATGCGCTTTTGTTTGAGCGTTGCAGACGGACGAACAAGAAGATAGAGAAGGAATCCTCCAACGGGAATGACAGCGACGAGGAGAATGGAAGAAAGCTGAAAGAGGAGCGAGTCCGTTCGACCCAAAATATCGCGCGTTGCAAAAAAAACAAGGTAGACAAGGATGCCCGCAACGATCCCAAGTGCTATCTGCGTCGCAAGAATCAGAGGATCTCCATTGAAGATGCCGTTGAATATATCCCCGAAGGGATTTAGTGCTGCGGATACTTCCATCGGTAGGCGTAAACGTACACGACCGTCGCAAGAATCGCAAGGACTGCAAGAAATTGACTGAACCTCCATTCCACGGATGCCACGGTAATGAGTGGTCGAAGGAGGAGATAGGCAACGGTGCCAATACCAACTGCTGCGCCGTTCATGAGACTATACCGATGGGATATCTTCCGTTCCAAAACAGTCAGAGTCCCCATACTCATAAAGAGGAGCCCCAGAAAAACAAAATCAGTCAGTTTTGCAAAAATCGTCACCGCAAAATCTCCACGATAGTACTCGAGGAAAAGTACCCCGACGCATCCGAGAAAAACCCCGAGGAGAGTCGGCATTCCCAGGCCGGAGCCATTGCCATTCATCTGCATTCTTTGCGCGAATCGCCTCCGATGGAACATGAGGAGAAGAATGGTCAGGCAGAAAAACCACAGTGCATAGTAAAGTTGTACCGGGTGCACAGGCACCGTGTAACGAACGCTCATGGATTCCAAAATGACGCCCCACGGAGCATTCGTCGGCTTGCCATAGGAAAGAGCACCGAGGAATCTCCCAAACCAATCGAGGGAAAAGAGCAAGGTCATCGGTGGAATAAATGCATCAAGCCAGGCAAGGAACGTATGCCTTTCCCGCAGAGTGCAAAAAAACAAAGCGACAACAATGCCGATGCATCCCCCGATAACGCTGAATTCTCCATCCCAAATGACAAATGTACGAAGCGGATCCTGCAGGTACACCCGATAGAGAAGAAGAATTGCAAACAGCCGTCCAAAGAACAAAAAAGAGATGATGAACCAAACGCCTTTTTGCAGAAACAAAGTCATGCGCAATCCTTCTTTCTGCATGATCCTCAAAAAAAGCTCGACGGAGACAATAACTCCAAGAAGAAGAAAGACAATATACGAACGAATGAGAAATGGTCCGATTTGAAATGCTTCGAACATGGAGAAGAGAGTAGCTTTTTTGAAACGGAAGGTACAGAGGCGAAACGCCTACCGTCCGTCATAAGCATTCGGGATATTCCCCTCCTCCATCCACGCGATAGAGCATCGCGACCATTTCTGCGCGATTGACGGGATCGAACGGTCGAACGCTGCGCGTGCCATCATCACCACGCAAAATGCAATGATCAGCCGCAGCTTGCACTGCATCCGTGTACCACTCCCCTGATGCATTATCCGCAAACGCGGGAGCCTTACCGAGCCTCTTTCTTCCAAACGCGCGCTGAACGAGTACTGCGGCTTCTGCACGAGTAATGGAATCATTGGGACGCACATGACAGGTTCGTGCGGCATCTTTCCCACGATTCTCCGCAACAAAGCAATTCCCATCGCCGCGCGTCCACCCTTCGCGTGCGGATTCTTCGAGATAACCAAAGTACCAATCACCGGGTGACACATCGCCGAAAGCGGACGACGTTGGAATTTCGTCAAGGATGCCTCCATTCACTTCCACAATCAGCTTGATGAACTCTGCGCGCGTTGCGCGATCTCCTGCGCGGAATGTTGTCTGAGCCCCATCCAAATACCCCTGATCGAGAAAACTCTGCACTTCTTCGATGTACCACGCGTCAGGAAGTATATCTAAATAAGGAGGCTCCACAGCTCCAGCAATGAGCGGCATGAGGAGCATTGCAGTGATCAACAAACGTCTCATGAGAAAAAGAGTACCACAGGATGGGTATTAAGTATGAGATATCTGGTATTAGGCTTGATCATTCATGCATTGATATTGATGCATAATACTTAATACGCGATACCTAATACCTTCCGTAATCTATCTCCGCTACTATTCACTCTGTCATGTTTGATCGCGCGCTTGCACTCATCAAAGAGCATAAATCGCTCCAAGACTCACTGATGAATCCTGCTGTCTCGAGTAATCCTGCGGAACTAAAACGTATCGGGAAGAGACTCTCGGAGCTTTCGGATATTCTTCCAAACGCCGAGGAGTACGTTCGCGCGTGCAAAGCAATCGATGAAGTGAAATTGCTCAAAGATGATCCTGAGCTCCTCGCTCTTGCAGAGGAGGAGGCACATGATGCAAAAAAGAAGATTCCACTACTGGAAGAAGCAATCAAAACATTTCTTGTGCCCAAAGATCTGGATGACGACCGACCGGCTATCATTGAAGTGAGAGCCGGCACGGGTGGAGAAGAAGCTGCGCTTTTTGCCGCAGAGCTCCTCCGCATGTACATACGCTTTGCGGAGGATCGCGGATGGAAGACCGAGCTCATGAGTAAGAGCGATGCCGATGCAGGTGGAATCAAGGAAGCCATCATTCGTATTCCTGATGCCGGAGTCTACGGCGAGCTCAAATTCGAAAGCGGCGTGCATCGCGTGCAGAGGATTCCAGAAACAGAGAACAAGGGAAGGGTGCATACCTCCACTGCAACCGTCGCGATTCTTCCTGAGGCGGAAGAAGTGGAAATCATCATAAAGCCGGAAGATCTAAAGGTGGATGTGTATCGCTCCTCCGGCCCCGGTGGACAGAGCGTGAATACTACCGACTCCGCCGTGCGCATTACGCATATTCCATCGGGAACGGTCGTCTCATGCCAAGATGAAAAATCGCAGTTGAAAAATAAGGCGAAGGCGATGAAGATTCTCCGTTCCAGAATTTATGCTGCAGAGCAGGAACGCCTTGCAAAGGAGCGCGGAGAGATTCGCTCCGGGCAAATTGGATCAGGAGATCGAAGTGAAAAAATCCGCACGTACAATTTTCCGCAGGATAGAGTGACTGATCATCGCGTTGATCAAAACTTCAGCAACCTCCCCGGCATTATGGAGGGAAATATCGAGCAAATCATCCGCGCGTTGCAAGAGGCGAAGAAAGCGGAGAAGTTAGCATCAATTGGAAAAGATGCTTGATCCAATACAGCCCATAAACGTACTGGGAAAATGAATGATCTATTCAAGCGGCACCTCCTCACTCGCACTCGAACCACCTTCGATATTTGATTCTACGAGGACCGCACACCGCTTCTCTCCTGCATCATTATTACGACAAGCGCTGTCGTTCACACGATCACTATTTTGATCGAAGAAGCAACATAATCTTCGATCAGAACACTTTTCGTTGAGCTCGGAGCAATCTTTTTGGCAACTGCCTGATCGACAAAGAAATCCATTGCCGCAATCGGCGTCTGCCGCACACACATTCTGACACGTACCCGGAGTAGAATCAGCAGCTCCCACGCAGGAAAGCCCTGCGATGCAATCGTCCGTACTCCAACACGATCCGTTTCGATCCTGTTTGGTATAGACAGGACGCGTGCTTTCCTCCGCATTCTTCTGAAATGCTTTTTTCCACGCAGGGGACCACGCCTCTCCTTCTCCCTGCGTACTACACGCAGAGAGAAGAAGGGCACCAACAAGTGAAATAAAAACAGTCTTCATGGAGTAATTACGCATGGGATTGAGGACCGCACGAACCGCCGCAGCAGGATCCGCCTGCGCCGCATCCGGAACTGCATTTCTTCACGAGCTTCACAAGCATCAAAACGCCTGCGAGGCCAATGACGATATAGACCACACGCATGGCCATCGGCACAGCGCCGAGAAGCCCTGCAACGAGATCGTAGTTGAACGCACCAACAAGTCCCCAGTTAATAGCACCAACGATCACGAGGACCTTCGTGACCATACAGAGAGAAACACAATTTTTTCCCATAAAAAAGAGGGAGAAGGAAGTAGTAAACACCGCAGTATGGGCTGAGAGTGCTCGTATACACAAACACTCTCGAGTTGACAGAGCCGCAAGAATTCTTGAATATTACGGGTTATTGCGACCATTCACGGCCGCAAAAAAGGCTTGTGAAAGAGGTAAGAGTAGAATGAGCGTTGTGAAGCCGCCACTTACTCGCGCAGAGCGATTTTTAGAGCTTTTTCCGGAGGAAAAGCCATACCGCCTCCGCCAACTGGAAGAAGCCGCATTCCGATCGAATGCATCGGGATTTAAAGATGTCACTACGTTCCCAAAAGACATGAAGGAGATTTTGAGTGAACAAGTTCCATGGATCAGCATCGCATGCGAGCGACTGGTCGAAAGCATAAGCAAAGACACGATGAAGGCCGTGCTTCGCACCGAGGATAATCTTCGGTTCGAGTCCGTCCTTATGGCAAACAAGCGCGATCAGTGGACGATCTGCGTCTCATCGCAAATCGGCTGTGCCATGGGGTGTACGTTCTGCGCTACCGGCGCCATGGGGCTTCGTCGCAATTTGAATGCGGATGAAATCGCGGATCAGTATCGTTTTTGGAAGATGAAGTTACAGGAGCAGGGTCGCGGGAGTGAACGCATCAGCAATGTCGTCTTCATGGGGATGGGCGAACCGCTTGGAAATTACGAAAATGTGAAGAATGCGATTCATCGCTGGCTCACGCACACGGATCTTGGCCCCACACGCATTACGGTTTCTACCGTCGGCGTGCTCATGAATATGGAACGATTGCTCACGGACAAAGATTGGCCCCCCGTGCGCATTGCGATTTCGCTCCATAGTGCGAACCAAAAAAAACGAGAGGAGATCGTACCGACAACAACGCCGGATTTTCTCAAAGATCTTATCGCATGGTCCCACAAGTACGCAGCGATCCATGGGAATCGCCGCCACCACATCACGTACGAATACACGCTGCTCTCCGGTGTGAACGATACGCCAGAACTTGCGAAGGAACTTGCCTCGTATGTAGAAAAAACAGCAGCTGCAAAGGTAAATGTCATTCCGTGGAATAAAGTCGCTGGAAAAACATTTACAACAAGCGCACGAGAAAGAATCGATCGATTTAAATCTGTTCTTCGTTCACGAGGCGTCGATGTCACGGAGCGAAAAACCATGGGTAATGACATTGCGGCAGCGTGCGGTCAGCTCATTACGGATCCTGCAAAACCTTCGGATGGGAAAAGGATTCCGCTCGAGTCGATGTGAACGATGTATACTGCGACTTATGCAACAGCGCTGCAGCAAGACCGGGGAAGAATATACGATCACCGATGGCGAAGATGCATTTGCGAAACAGTTAGGAGTGACGCATCTAGGACTCTCCCCTACCGAACGATTCCGACAGCTGATGGCAACAAGGAACGAGTGGAAGCTCTATCCCAGAACCTGTGATAAGACAGGAGAGAAAATTCTCAGTGCATATTCCAGCGATAGTCCTTATATCATCTACAAAAACGATGTGTGGTGGGGCGATACGTGGGATGCCGTAGAATACGGAAGAGAATTTGATTTCACACGGCCATTCTTCGATCAATTTTATGATCTTCAGCTCAAGGTTCCGCGAGAAGGAACCTCCATATTTCAGTGTGAAAATTGCGAGTACAACAGCCACATTCGACAATCAAAGAACTGTTTCCTCAACTCACTTGTCGTTCGTGGTGAAAATTTGCACTACAGCTACTGGATCGTGGACGTCGAGGATATCCTCGATAGCTGCTATCACATCAGCGGCAAAAGTACCCTCTGCTACGAGTGCGTCTATTTTGGCACGTGCTATAAATGCATAGGACTTGAGGAGTGCTACACCTGCAACGAATGTTGTTTTTCCTGCAATTTGCGCACCTGCGATCATTGTCTCTTCTGCACCAATCTCTCGAACAAGAGTTACCACATGTTTAACCGTCCTTGTACAAAGGAAGAATTCGAGTCAGCGCGGTCGAAGCTCCTCGATGGTTCTTCATCATCATGGAACAAAGCGTACGAACAGTTCCTAGATGTACGACGGAATACTATCAATCGCGCCACTCATACTATCCACACGGAGAACGTAACCGGAGATCACATGTTTGATTCCAAAAATTGCTTCGAGTGCTTCGATAGTGATCATGCGGAGGATTGCACACATTCGATCTCCATTAATTATTCCAAGGATATTCATTCCTGCTATAGCGCCGGATGGACGCAGTGCGAGAAATTATGGAACTGTGCCGTCTCACGCGGATCGAGTGATATGGCATTCTGCCGCTACATGTGGTTCTGTAACGACATGCGTTACTGCGATAGCTGCCAATCCTGTATGCACTGCTTCGGCTGCACCGGACTTCGCCACAAGGAGTACTGCATCTTAAACAAGCAGTATTCTAGAATCGAGTACGAAGCGCTCACGGAGCGAGTCATCACGCATATGCAATCATCCGGCGAATGGGGAAAATTTTGGCCGTACCAACATCTCCCTTTCGCTTACAACGAATCCGCCGCGATGGACTTCTATCCACTCACAAAAGAAGAAGCGATTGCCCAAGGATTCCGCTGGCGCGAGGAAAATGCGGAACCAATGGAAGTGACAAAGATTATTCCCGCAGATCAACTGCCAGATTCCATCGATGACATTCCGGATGATGTTTTAAATTGGGCGATCCGATGCTCTGTTTCCGGGAAGCCGTTCCGCATCATTAAGCAAGAGCTCGATTTCTACCGGCTCATGCGCCTTCCACTTCCTCGGCAGCATCCGATGGAACGACATAAGCGGAGAATGTCCCTCCGGAATCCGCACAGATTTTTTGATCGCAAATGTGGGAAGTGTAAAAAAGAAATACAGACGACATATCCTCCAGATCGACCGGAGATTGTGTACTGTGAAGAGTGCTATCTTCAAGAAGTCTATTGATTGTCTGGGTCAATCTTCGCCTCCTTCAAGATAGATCTGAGCGTACCGATGGGAACGTTTTTCTTGCCCATTGGAACGACCGCTCTTCTCCCATCACCCGGATGATAGAAGACGACGTGACTGCCTTTTTGTCTGTCCTCTACAAAACCGTGTCTTTGCAAGAGACGTACAACTTCCTTGGAACTCAAACTTGGAAACTTTGGATTCATGCGACTGCAATCTGAATTTGAGCATCAAATGTCCGCGTGTCATCAACGATTACTTCACCATGTTCCTTCATGGATTCCACATATGCCTCAATTGCCTCTTTGCCCATTTTGTGAGCCTCCTCTACCGTCTCTCCGAATGTAACACAGCCGGGAAGAGCCGGTACAAGTACCGTGTATCCACCCTCGGGCTCCGGCCGTAGAATAATGCGGAATGTGTACGACATTGCTTCCTATTGTACCATAGATCCTATGCAGCAGACATGCGCGAACGAGTGGTGCAAGACTTCGTTCGAGATCTCCGATGAAGATCTGCACTTCTACGACAAAATTTCACCGGTCTTTAACGGGAAGAAGTATGGAATCCCACCACCGACACTGTGTCCGGATTGCCGCAGACAACGGAGACTTATGTATAGGAATGAACGTAATTTGTACCACAGAAGCTGCGATCTTTGTCACAAACAGATTGTATCGATATATCCGGAAGCCACACCATTCCCCGTCTACTGCAATCGTTGCTGGTGGAGTGACGCATGGGATCCATTTTCCACTGGAGCTGCGTATGATCCTCGGATTCCATTTCTGGATCAGTGGATAATGCTACGCGATCGAACTCCGCAGCTTGCAATCCAGAATGACAACACCGCCGGCAGTGAGAACTGTGAGTATTGCTACGACTTTGCGTTCGGAAAAAATTGCTATCTCACTAATTGCACTTGGCACATCGAGGAGGCCTACTATTGTACAAACTGCAATTTCACGAAGTTCATGGTCGACTGTCAGATGACGAACCATGATTGCGAATTGTGCTACGAATGCATTGATTGCGAAAAGATTTATGGCTGCTCGTATCTTCAAGATTCGGTGAACTGTATGCAATGCACATTCGGATACGATCTAAAGGGCTGCCGAAACTGCTTTGGGTGTTTTGGATTGCGTCATAAGGAGTATCATATTTTTAATGAATCATTCAGCCCGGAAGATTTTGCGAAGCGCACCGAGGGCTTGATGATGGGTTCATATGCGGCCACAGAACACATGAAGGCGGAATTTGCAAAATGGATACTGCAATTCCCGAGACAGCACGCAAAGATGCGACAATGCGAAAACTGTCGGGGAAATTATATTTGGAATTGCAAGAATGTGATTGGCTTCGATGTGTTTCGATCCGAGGAATGCCGCTATGTCGATTGGACGCAGGACGCGAAATATTGCTACGACGTGCACGCCACCGGCAAACCGGAATGGTGCTTGGATTGTGTCACTCCCGATAGTTCATTTCGGGTGCTCTTTTCCAACTGGTGCTGGCAATGCAGCGATATTCTCTACAGCGATAACTGCCACAGTTCTACACATCTCCTTGGATGCACCGGCCTCAAACACAAAAAACACTGCATCCTCAACATGGAGTACTCTCCGCAAGAATATGAGAAAATCGCGGCGGAAATATTGGAACAACTCAGAAGGACGAATCTGTGGGGAAATCTTTTCCCACTCGAAAGCAGTCCCTTCTCTTACAACGAAACAACGGCGATCGAGCAGTATCCTCTTTCAAAGGAGGAAGTATTGGCGAAGAACTGGCGTTGGTCAGATAATTTGCCATTCACAACAAGAACAGAGACGATGGCTTTAACGGAGATTCCTGATTTGATTGAGGAGTGCAGCGATGACATTCTCACGGCGATTCTCGCCTGCAACACCTGTGCGCGGAACTACAAAATCATCGCACCTGAATTTTCTTTTTATAGGAAAATGCGATTACCGATACCACGACTTTGTCCCTCATGTCGTTACCACGAAAGATTGGCAAAACGCCTCCCAAAGAAGCTCTGGAAGCGTGAGTGCGCAAAGTGCAAAAAAGAGATCGAAACGAGCTACCAGCCGTCGCGTCCGGAGATTGTGTATTGCGAGGAATGCTATCTTGCAGAGGTATATTAAGCGGATTCGCTCTGAGTGAGTGGAGAGTTCTCTCTATGATAGAATCGCCCTCCAATGTCACAATCTCGACCAACGATTCATTTGGGAGAAAGTAATGAACGGCTGTACCTACGCGACCATACATTCCAGATGCCAAATGGAGAACAAGTGATCGCTCATAAATTCGAAGGAGATGCATCGGTTATTGATCGGCATATTGGGCGCTACCAATTTGGCATTCCACAAATACAGAATGGAGATACGGTGGGAGATTTCCCTTGTGGCAGTGGATACGCTTCCGATGTATTGCCTCCTGGTATTACCTACGAAGGATTCGATATTGATCCTTATACGCTCGAATACGCTAGGCAAATGTATGGCAGCACCAATAGAAAATTTTCTTTGGGAGATTTACGTGCCCCCAATCTGGAATCAGGAAAATACAACGTCTTCTTCTGTGTAGAAGGAATTGAGCATATTGAGCGAAAATTTCACCAAAGCCTCGTCGAGGCGCTTCACGAATCCCTCGTGTTCGAAGGAGTACTCATCATCACATCGCCCGAAGCCAAAGTCACCGGTCCGGCAGAGCATAATGAGTATCATCTTTGCGAATACGCATTACCTGACTTTCGAACACTACTCGAAAATGTATTTGTACCCGGTGGAGGAAACGTAGAAATCACCACAACACGACGAGTTAAAATGACGACGGGGAATTTCACGAGAATGCTCCTTGCAACATGCCATCGAGGCGCAAAGAATTGATAACAGCCCATACTGAGTGAGTGATGAATGTCATTCCGAAGAGGTATAATAAGGCTATGCAGAAAATATGTTCAAACGAGTGGTGCAAGACTCCGTTCGAGGTTTCTGATGAGGATTTTATTTTTTATGATCACATCTCCCCTGTCCTTGATGGAAAAAAATATGGAATTCCGTCACCCACGCGTTGCCCGGATTGCAGGATGCAGCGCCGACAGGCATTTCGGCAGGAGCGGAAACTCTACCGGCGAAAAAGCGATGCAACGGGGGGCGAAATCATTTCCGTCTATTCATCCGAGAAGCCGTTTCGCATCTTCGATCAAGATGTATGGTGGGGGGACAGTTGGGATGGGATCGAGTACGGTCGGGAATTCGATTTCTCGCGCCCGTTCTTTCCCCAATTTGCAGAGCTGTGGCAAAGCGTCCCCATGATCGCTCTGTGGAACTTTAACTGCGAAAACTCCATCTACAACAATAATTGCTTCGGGCTCAAAAACAGCTACATGAACTTCAACAGCGATTACGGCGAGAATGATCTGTATTCCTACGTCTGCGAATTCAGCAATGATGTTGTGGATTCCGCATTCATTCAAAAATCAGAAATCTGTTACGAATGCGTCGATTGTGCGCAATGCTATCACTGCTTTTTCGATCGCCAGCTTGAAAACTGCACTGATTGTTTCTTCTGCAGCGATCTCATCGGCTGCAGGAACTGCATCGGTTGCCACGGACTCCGACACAAGGAGTATCACCTCTTCAACAAAAAAGTAGATCCGGAAGAATGGAAAAAAGCACTCGCGGAGATTGATTGGACTCCCAAAGGCATTGCGAAGTGTATACAACGCTCGGAAGAAATGCGGCTCACGATCCCCCACCGCGCAGCAATACATGTGCAATGCGAATACGTGGTTGGCGATCACCTCTACCAGTGCAAGAACGCTGTGAATTGCTTTGATGTGACGGGGAGCGAAGACATTAAGCATGTCATCTATGGCCCATGGCGGCTCAACCATGTGCAGGATATGTATGCCGGTGCAGGCGCAGAGTGGTCCTATGAGCATTTGGGAGGAGGCGAGGGAATAAATCACTGCGCATTTATCATGTATCCGGTGAACGGGCTCTCGGATGTCTACTACACCGTGCTCTGCGTGAATAGTTCCCGCAACCTCTTTGGATGCGTTGGCTTAAAGAAAAAAGAATACTGCATCCTCAATAAGAAGTATTCGAAAGAAGAATATGAAAAACTTGTGCCAAAAATCATTGAGCACATGCAAAAAACCGGCGAGTGGGGAGAATTTTTTCCTCCGGACATTTCACCGTTCGCCTATAACGAGACTGTTGCACAGGAAATGTTCCCTCTCACGAAGGAGGAAGTGCAAAGGAGAACGTGGCAGTGGAAGGAAGAGCGAGACGAGATTCCCAACGTGGAAAAAATTATTCCGGGAGCCTCTTTACCATCCAACATCGCCGATATCCCCGATGATGTCCTCAATTGGGCTATCGAGTGCGAAGCAACGCATCGGCCTTTTCAAATCACACGACAGGAACTCTCCTTTTACCGAAAACACAATCTTCCCATTCCGCACTTCCACCCGGATGAACGCCACAAACGGCGCTTAGCTCTCCGCAATCCCCGTCATCTTTGGAAGATAGATTGCATGAAGTGCGGGAGGGAAATGCAGACGACATATTCACCTGAGCGACCGGAGATTGTGTATTGCGAGGAGTGCTACCTCAAAGAAGTGTATTAGGGTACAATTGATAGCCACATGCTCCTCCTCGTCCGTATCCAGCAATGGGAAGAAGAAGTCCATAAGACCGAAACGCGCTTTGCGCAACTCCTCTCGAACCTCCATGAACAGATTCGCGGAGAGTCTGTAAGCTTCGAGCTCGTCTCCTACAGGCAGCACGTCTACTTCTATCTCCATATCCAAGATCACCTCCACGAGCTCATCCTTGGGCAAATCTATGCGCTGTACCATGATTGCGTCATCGAAGAGCAATTCCAAGACTACGCAACACCGGAAGCGGTAAAAAACGGAACGCTCGTGATGACGGAACTAAAGACAAAACGCAGCGACTTGTATCCGATCAAACGATTCACGGAATTCGAGGGTGATTCACTAGCGGGGCTCTTTACCGTGATGAGTAAGGCAGGCGAGGGGCAAACTGTGTGGGCACAGGTCGTGATGACACCGAGAGTGGATGATTTTCTCTTCAATATAAGGCGAACATTTAAATTTTTTATGAACCGCATTCGCCGTTGGTTCCGCCTCCGCGATCGCGTCAAGGCGCGTGCACAGGGGGAATTCCGGAAAGAAGAGTTCGAAGCCATTCGACTCAAAACATCCGAACGCCAGTGGCGTACTGCCATTCGCCTCGCAGCATTCGCTCCCGATGCGGCACGTGCAGAAAGCCAACTCCATGCACTCGTGCAGGCATACGCACAGTTTAATACTGTGGATCACAATGGATTTGCAGCGAAGGGGAAAATTCGAGGAGCGGCGGCGCTCAAAGAATGGCAAAAGCGGAGTGGCGGAGGATTTCTCCTCGGTATTTCCGAAGCTGCAGGAATCTACCACTATCCCGATCCCGACATCGTCCCCCACATCGTCCACGTGATGGCACGGCGCAGTGAACCACCACTCGATCTCCCCAAGGCAGGCGATCCCGATGTGATACCGTTTGGCACCACAAACTACCATAACGAACAAGTCCCCTTCGGCATGCTCCGTGTCGATCGTGCACGGCACCTCTATGTCGTTGGGAAATCCGGTACAGGAAAATCGAGGCTCTTAGAGCTCTTGATTGCCAGTGACATCAAAGATGGAAAAGGAGTGTGTGTGATGGATCCTCACGGTGATCTCGTGGATGCCGTCATCAAGCACGTTCCGGAGCACAGAGTGAAGGATGTTATCTACTTTAACCCGATGGATACGGAGTTCCCGGTGGCCTTTAACCCGATGCAGGCTGTAAGTCCGGAACTCAAACTCCGTGTCACGATCGGCTTCATCGAAATCTTTAAAAAACTCTTCGGAGCTAACTGGACTCCCCGCCTAGAGCACGTGCTGCGACAAACCACCCTCGCGCTCCTCGATAGCAAAGGCACAACCGTATTTTCGATTCTGAAGATGCTCTCGGATAAGAACTACAGGCAGACGATCGTGAGCAGGATCGAGGACAGCGTCGTAAAAAACTTCTGGGTGAACGAATTTGCCGCGTGGAGCGAGAAGTTCGATAACGAAGCGATTACTCCCCTCTTGAATAAAGTTGGGCAGCTCGTGAGTACGAATTTGATCCGCAACATCATCGGACAGCCGTTTAACACCTTTGATATCCGTAAAATCATGGATGGGCAGAAGATTTTCCTCGTGAAGCTGAATAAAGGGCTCCTCGGTGAGGAGAACGCAGCGCTCCTTGGCGCCATGATGATCACGAAGATTCAACAAGCGGCACTCGAGCGTGCAGATATGCCGGAAGCTGATCGTAAGGCGTTTTACCTTTACTGCGACGAGTTCCAGTATTTTGCCACCGATACATTCGCGGAAATTTTGAGTGAAGCGCGCAAGTACAAACTCTCTTTGACAATCGCGCATCAGTACATGGGACAATTGAGTGACCTTGTGCGCACAACCGTGTTTGGAAATATCGGCACCATCATTGCCTTCCGTGTCGGAGCCGAAGATGCGGGAATTTTGGAGCAGGAATTTACCCCTGTCTTCAAAGTCCGCGACATCATCAACCTCGCCGTCCGTGAGTTCTATATCAAAATGAGTGTGCAGGGGCAAACGCGCGATACGTTCTCTGCGATGACCATGGATTGCGAATCGCCGAAACAGGACTTTGTGAAGCAAATCGTCGAACATTCACGCGAGACATTCGCAAAGCCGAGGAAAGATGTGGAAGTGCTGCTACGGAAATGGGACGAAAGCGGCGGTGATGTGACGCAGGAAGATTGGTATAGCGGAGCACTTGATGAGGAGTTCGCTCCTCCCATAGTGTAGTGCTCTTCTCGCCTGCCCGCCGAGGTGGGAGCGAGCGAATCCGTCCGCCGTAGGAGGATGAACGAACGAGTCGAGAGACGAGCGTTTATTTCTTTGTTTGCGTACTTAGTTCCCACAAAACCTCAAACCACGCGCGGAATGCATCAGCAAGATTTTTATTTTCGATACGGACTATGGTTTTTTCATCATCAAATGCAAAGAGAGCCACCGTGTCTCCAAAGATGACGGTATCTGTCTGGAATGAACATGATTTGGGAAGAAGCCGTATTTCATATCCCTCATTCTGAGGAACTTCTCGAAGATATTTCTGCGCATCGTTATTATTGACGAGCAAATCCTTACCACGAAGCTTCACCCCTTTTCCAAAGAGCATCGTCACAACATTCCCTCCAAAGACATCATACGAAGCCTGCGGATTATAGATTCCCATAAATTCATGACGAAGAAGATCACGATAGGTTTGTTTCACGCCATCGATCCCTTTAAGCATAGTGACTCGCGGCGAGCCGACATATGCGCTCGTCAGTGATTGAAGCAGAGGCATAGCGCCCTCAACAAGTGGCTGCAAATCGTGGTATTCCTGTTCGCGATCTTTGAGGTACGAGAGAAGTCGTTCGGGAGGCTCTGCAACAAAATGCAAAATTTTACCACGCTCAATTTCGGCGACAAGTCCCTTTTCCTCCAATGCACGCAGAATGAGATAGGTATGACTTCGGGATTGCTTTGCAGCTCTACTGATGGCGCTTGCCTTCGCCACCTTCATCGAAAGGAGAATTAAATATACTTCGATTTCCCGATCATCAAGACCAAGCCTTGCAAGGAGTGCACGAAGTGAAGTGCTCGAACGTGAGAGATGAGTATTCATATGTTGTCTATAATTATAGACAATACTTGTTCTATTGTAAATATAGACCTTCTTCTATTGAAAGTAACTATAATTTATTATTTTGACAATAATAGCATAACTGTCAAGATGCCTATGATTCTCCAATAACTTCTCTGAAGCTTTATTACCACAATCCCGGCAAAGATCCGCAGATTCCTGCGGACTGGACTGAGGGAAATCATCCCTCGTCTGCCTCACTTCAAGCTGTTCTCACAGTGATCCTTCAGCAACATGGGTTAGTACTGGAATGTGTTGGAAATGATGCGATCGAAAGTAAGCGAGGAATTGCGAAAGAGTCTAGTGAAATCTCTCCCGTACCCTTCGATGTCCTTCTTTCTGCAGTATACAAAGGGAAGAATGGAGAAAAGCACGTCCTTGATGTCGAGGGATTTGATATTATATTCACAGGAGCGAAGGATCTCCTCACTCTGCTCCATCATGCCCTGAACATGTAATTTAGGAAATGACGCAAAGCAATCATCAGTGCCGGCAATGCAATACATCATTCATCATGAATGACCGTGACCGTAGCTTCTATGCAAAAATGCAGGTTCCAGAGCCGACACTGTGTCCAGAATGTCGATTACAGCGACGATTAGCTTGGAGAATGGAATGGACACTGTACTCACGCAAAAGCGATTTGAGTGGCTGTGACATGCTTTCAATTTTTCCGTCCGAAACCCCTTACACTGTTTACCATCATGAAGATTGGTATGGGAGTAAGTGGAATGCATTAGATTACGGCCGTGATTTTGATTTTTCTCGACCTTTTTTTCAGCAAATGGATGAGCTCCTCCATGCCACTCCTCTCCTTGGACATGTTGTAATGAATCTTCAAAACTGCGAGTATGTGAACCAAACGGGGTGGTCGAAGAATTGCTATTTTACAATCGAGGCCGATCACAATGAAGATACACTGTACGGATACCGTGTCTTCTTCAACAAGAACTGCATAGATTGCTTAGAGGTCTTTCGATGTGAACGATGCTACGAGTGTACCGATTGTGAGGATTGTTTTTACGTATTTTTCAGCCAGCTCTGCAAACAATGTAGAGACAGTTCGCTTCTCTTCGATTGTCGAGGATGTGCCGATTGCTTCGGCTGCGTTGGACTCAGGAAAAAGCAGTATTGCATTTTTAATGAGCAACTAACGAAAGAAGAATACGAATCACGCATTCGTTCGTTTAGCTTTTGTAATCCGGAACATTCTTCTTTGGCACGCACGCATTTTGACCAGCTCAAAATGAAACATCCTCGAAAATATTTCACGGGGGAACAAAACGACAACGTATCTGGCAACTACATCAATGAATGCAAAGATTGTCTTAATTGCTTTGGCATGACAAATAGCAGAGATTGCCGCTACTGTGATCTCTCACGAGAGTGTAAGGATTGCATGGACTTCTTCGCATTTGGCGACAACGTCGAACGTGCATACGAAATTGAAATTGCAGGCAGCAACGTCCACAACGTTCGTTTTTGCGTTGATTGCTGGGAAGGATCATTCGATCTTACCTATTGTATTCAGTGCTGCTTAAGTACCGGCCATTGCTTTGGTTGTGTTGGCTTAAAAAGACAGGAATACTGCATTCTGAATAAACAGTATTCAAAAGAGGAGTACGAACAACTTATGCCAAAAATAATTGAACACATGATGAGCACCGGTGAGTGGGGTGAATTTTTTCCTATGAATATTGCTCCATATTCCTACAACGAAACCGCAGCGCAAGAATATTTTCCTCTGTCCGAAGAGGAGATTCGGAGTCGGAAGCTTGGCTTCCAAAAACATCTTCCCTTCACGATGGGAAAAGAAACTGTTGCCAATGAAGATATCCCTTGGAACATCGAAGAAGTTCCGGATTCCATCTGTAATGAAGTGCTCGCATGTGAAGTCACAGGAAGAAACTACCGCATCACGAAGCAGGAGTTATTGATGTATCGTGCGATGAAACTTCCGATCCCACGCGTTCACTACTACGAACGACATCAAAAGCGAATGTCGCTCCGAAACCCGCGCAAGCTCTGGAAGCGCGAGTGTATGAAGTGCAAGAGCGGGATCGAAACGAGCTACGCTCCGGAGCGACCGGAGATTGTGTACTGCGAATCTTGCTACTTGAAGGAGGTGTACTAATCACTCCCCTTCTCCAAATACAATTTCGATCTTTGCTTCTTTGCATCGCTCCACGATTGCCTGTGTAATCTCTGTGATAATCACGCGCTTCCTGCGAATCGGCACAAGGAAACAGAGCGTAAAGTGAACGCCATCGGTTTGAATCTCCGAAAATACGGCAGAGGCATTGAATTCCGGAGGATAGAAGAACCTTCTCGCGCGGCGTTCGATCTGCTTTCGCGCGGCTTCGAAGTAGAGATTCGTGAACTCCTCGACAACCCGCTCGAAAATCGATTTTGCAGTGTCGTACTGCCTTGCATCCCGAACATTGATCGGAATTTCCACCCGTAGAAAATCAGACGTGCTGTTGTAGTTAATGAGCGGATACGCAAGGAGTGCGGAATTTGGAATGCGGACAATCTTTCCCACTTGCGATACGTTTTTAAGCTCCGGTGTTCTTGCAATGAGGAGCGATGTGTAGAGGATGCCGACATCGACGACATCGCCTGTCATCGGCTCATTACTCGTTCCAATCGTTACGCGCTGCCCTAAGCCAAGGTACTGTGATTGGGTGAGCCACCCTACGAATCCTTTAATGACATCCTGCAGGCACACGATGAGTGCAGCGCTCACAAACGCGAGCGATGCCAAAATATTCGGGTATTGGGATGGAATCTCCTGTGCAAGCCAAAAGAGAAGCGCCAAATACACAATCGCCATAAATACCTTCGTCAAGGCATACCGCAATGCGCGGTAAGGAATATGGATGAAGACATGGAGGCGGATGAGACGCTCTACAATGATGACAAATGCAATAATGCCAAAGTAAAACAGGAACGCCATGCCAAACTCGGCACCGGGAATGCGATCGACAAAGGGGAAAAGTTTTTCGAAGTCCATAGCAACAAACAGTGTAGCACGAGCTTTCACTCCGAGTGGAATAACGCTATTCCTGCACGCTCACCGTAACGCTCGTTTGATCCTCGGAGCCAGTAATCATGAGCGAAACCTTCCGCTCACCCTTAGAGCCGCCAAGAACAACCATCGTCCCTGCCTCCATCGCAGCTTCCATCGTCCATCCATCCGCAGGAAGCTGATCTTTGTAATAGTCAGTCACATCTTCCACGGAATCATTTGTCGTGATGACGAAAGCCATTCCGGAATCGCCAGTCGATGGGTTCATCACGGCCGAGTACGTCACTTTCCCCTCCGGATACACTGAGACATCTTCCGGCCAGTTCTCTGGGAGCGAAGCGGATCCAGTCTCGAACGTACCATCGTCGGTTTCGATTCTTACGGCATCACCATCGATATCCACATTGGCATCGCCGCCGGTTTCCTCCTCTATCTGCTGCTCCATTGCATCTTCGACAGCATTCTCCGATCCGCAGCTCATAAGAAGAAGCGCAGGGATAAAGAGAGCGATCAGTTTTGTGGAGCTGGAAGCCATGAGAAAAATGGAATGGAAGCAAAATGCGCCGCCATTATCCGCAAATGAGCGGGAAATACAAGCATATTATCGTCTTAGGATATTCGCTTCTCTCGATTTTCGAATCCAAGAGAATTAAGCGCTTCGGTTGTACTCTGGAACACGCGGCCTTCTTTCTGCATTGCTTGGTACCAAGCCAATCGCAAAAGAATCGGCTCGAGGAGTTCGCTTGCGCCACTTAGGAGAACAGCTCTCCCCGACAATTCGCGCTCCTCGATCATTTCTTTGAGCGCTGCCGCGCCATCGATATCGATGGAGAAGAGGCTTCGCAAATTGAAGATGATGGTGTGGCAGGAATTGATCTTCTTCACTCTCTCCATGTGCGCAGCGCCGTTAAAGTACGCAAGTTCTCCCGTAATTCTATAGACCGTCACATCGCCTTCGTGCGCGCAATCCCCGATCTTTGTCCCTTGCACGCGCGCAACAAGTTCCCCGCCTTTGTGAATCGTCACCTCGCTCTGCCCCTTCGAAAGCTCCCTCACAAATATGAGGAGAGAAACCGTAGCTCCAAGGAGAATGCCAATAATGGGATCCTCGATGATCGTTACCGCTGCGACAATCAGCGAAAGCCAGAACATTGTTCGATCAAACGAATAAAGATGCGCAAAATGTTCGCCTTCGACCATACGGATCGCAACGTAGACGAGAATCGAAGCGACAATCGCAAGCGGCAGATACGAAAACCATTGAAAAAAGACAAGCGCAATCAAAAGTATAAACAACGCATTGAGAATGGAGGAAGCGCGGGAGGTGGCGCCGCTCTTTACATTCAGCGCCGTTCTCGCAAGCGCAGCCGTCGCAGGAATTCCACCTGCAAGCCCGGAAGCGATGTTTGCAATCGCCAGACCAAAGACTTCTCTACCTTGGTTAAATTTCGTCTTTGTCATGCCATCGGCAATTTTCGCCGAAAGCAGCGTTTCTAAAATAGCAACGAGGGAAATCGCAAACACGCCGCGGAAGAATACGAGATCGAGCGATGGCACATGAAAGTCGGGGAGCAGAACAATCGACGCGCGGAGCGCGCCGTACTTGCTTAGCAACGTCTGCAGCGAAAACGGAAGCACTGAGTGCTCGGTGAGTGATCCAAGGAAAATCCCGATAACCGCCACAATAATAGGTCCCGGGAGTGCTTTGGAAATCTTAGGAATAATGAAAAGGAGTGCAAGTGCAACGGCGAATATCACTATCGTCGGAGCATGCGCCTCCGGAATATGTCGGAAAGATTCAAAAATATTGAATATAAATTTTTCGTGTACGGTGAGTCCCGTGAGTCCGAACGCGAAATTGAGCTGATTGAGTCCGATGATACATGCAACGCCAAGCGTAAACCCGTGCATGACGCACGAAGGAATAAACACGATGTAGCGATCCCAGCGGAGCGTATATGCAACAAGTACCACGCATCCTGATGCAATAGCGAGAATCGGCAGCATCTCCACTCCATTTTGTATTGCAAACGCCGCCAAAATGCCGGAGAGCGCACCTGTTGGTCCAACGACATTAAAATTGCTTCCGCCGAAGATCGCGGCAAAAAGTCCCGCCCATATGGCTGTCACAAGTCCCATTACAGGAGTCGCGTTGGCGGCAATCGCAAGCGAGATCGAAAGCGGTAGCGATACAAGCGCAACCGTTAATCCCGCCTTCCAGTTCTGCCGAACCTGCAAAAGTACGCCGTGGGCGTTCATAGAGGAATATGGACCGAAGTAAAATCGGACTATGGTGTACGCCGTACGCGGAATAAATGCAATGGTTCGGCGGAACCGGAAACCGATTGACGCGTTTCTGGTATAATTCTCTTCAGATCTTTCTCAAATATTGGGGAGTCGCCAAGTGGTAAGGCAGGGGCCTTTGAAGCCCCCATTCGAAGGTTCGATCCCTTCCTCCCCAGCCAGAATTGATTTTTTCCATCAAACTATCGGATACCATTGAACTCTGTGGAGGAAGGGAGAGAAGTTTACCCTGAGCGAACCCCGAACGAAGTGAGGGGTGAGTCGAAGGGATCCCTTCCTCCCCAGCCAATCATCAAAATTCATATTGATAAGTCAGGCGCTATACTCTCTGTAAGTTGCCAACCCCTCCAACCATCATCGATCTCACCCATACGCTTTCATCCGATACCCCCAATTGGGATGGCGGCTGCGCTTTTAACTTGAGTATCGCGTGCGATTACAAAGACTGCACTGCACCAAATATTTTTCGCACGCAGGGTATCAAATGTAATGCTGGCATTGGCACGCATATGGATGCACCCGCTCATTGCTACGAGGAGGGCAAAACGATCGATCTCCTCGAGCTCAAGAATTTAGTGACAGATTGCGCTGTGATTCGCGTTGATAGCGAAGCGGATGAAGAGTATTTGATCATGCCGGATGCAGTAGAAAAATTTGAAGGAGAGCATGGAAGAATTCAGCCAAACACGTTCATCATCTTTTATACGGGATGGGATCGATACTGGAATTCTCTGGAGAAGTATCGGAATGACCTCAAATTTCCGAGTGTGCACGTCAGCACCGCGGAGCTGCTCATGGAGCGGGACATCTCTGGCATTGGAATCGATACGCTTTCACCCGATGCTCGCGGCATAGATTTTCCCGTCCATCGAGTAATACTTGGTGCAGGGAAATATATTGTCGAAAATATTGCGAATGCAAACGATGTTCCATCTGTCGGTGCAAAAATTTGCGTATTGCCGATGAAGATCAAAGATGGAACCGAGGCACCGATCAGATTGATTGCTTTTATCCCGAACGCATAGCGTGGGAACGAGCGTCGCCGCAATTCTTCAGCAATCAAAAATCGACTCTCTGGATGCCGAACTCTTGCTCGCACACGTTTTGGAAAAAGATCGTTCGTGGCTCCTTGCCCATGGCGAAATGATTCTGACACCAGAGCAGGAAGATTGTTTTTATGGCTTTATGAAGCGAAGAATTGCGCATGAGCCAATGGCTTACATCCTCCGGGAAAAAGAGTTTTACGGGAGAATGTTTTTTGTTGATAGAAGAGTGTTGATTCCCCGCCCTGCGACAGAAACATTGATTGATGAAGTGATACGACTTTATGAAAGTAATTTTCAGTGTGATTCACCGAGGGTGACCGAAGCGGACACAGATGTCGTCATCCTCACGCATCTTTTTCGAAAAAATACAAAGGAACATCCTTCGTTACGCCCCTCAATTCATCCCGCTTTGCGGGATTCATTCGGGGCTACTCAGGATGACACGTTTATTATCGATGTCGGCACTGGGTCGGGTTGCATTGCAATTACGCTCGCGCAAGAAATTCCGAATGTAAAAATTATTGCATCGGATATTTCAGCGGAAGCATTGGAGGTCGCGAAAATGAATGCGAAAAGACATGGGGTACTTGATCGAATTGAGTTTGTGGAAGCGAATGGAATACCTCACGACGTGCTTCGACTTCGTTTATCCCGAGTATATCGAGGGAGTCAGCAAGACGTATCAAATCTCAGAACTTCTAAACCTCTCAACCTCACAACTTCATACCTCCTCGTCAGTAACCCCCCCTACATCCAAGAAGGCGCTCCCCTTCCCTCTGATGTTTCGCTCTACGAGCCGCACGCAGCACTCTTCGCCGGGAGTGATGGAATGTCTGTAATCATGCCGCTGATAGAAGCTGCTCAAAATGACGATCGATGCATTGGGTTTTGTATGGAAATGGGGCTTTCTCAAGCCAAAAAAGTGTTGACCATACTTTCGTAAGCGTGCAAGAGGTGCGGAGTCCACAAAATAGTGTTTTTGTAGTATAATTATTGGATTTTGAAAACACAGATTTCTTTGATCAAACAGACAAAAAATACCTGTGAGCACATCCCAAAAATTCCAACGGCAAGGCTCGCATGCGCCGCTCCTCGCACTCATTATGTTTGGAGCGCTACTCACAGGCGTTGTTCTTTTGAGTGAACAATACGGAGGGATGAATCCCGATGACTTTGCAGCGCAAGTTTTTTCTTCTTCGAGTAGTCCGGATTTTGGCGACGGCGTTTGCGGCGATGGAATTCTGCAGCAACCAAATAGCGATTTGATATACGAGCAATGCGATGATGGAAATTTGATCGGCGGCGATGGATGCGCGGAAAATTGTTTATTAGAGCGATGCGGCGATACGATCGTCGATCCCAATGGTATCGATAATATTGCAGGCAATGCCGATGACGAAGAATGCGACGATGGGAATTCGAATCAAAATGATTCGTGCACCAATGATTGCAAAAATCGTTCTTTCTGCGGCGATGGCACAGTAGATGTCGGAGAAGCGTGTGATGATGGAAATACCCTTGCAGGAGATGGATGTAATGCTCTCTGCGAGCTCGAGTTCTGCGGCGACGGCGTTAATCAACCGGGAGAAGATTGCGATGATTTTAATTCAAGCCAAACTGATCTCTGCTCAAATACATGCACTGCCACACGGTGCGGCGATGGTTTTATACAGAATCCAAACGGATTCGAGGGATACCACGAAACCTGCGACGATGGGAACACGGTGTCCGGCGACGGATGCAGTGCTGTCTGCACGATCGAAGGAGCATTATGCGGCGATGGAGCTTTGGATGCCGGAGAGGAGTGCGATGATGGAAACACACAAGATGGAGATGGATGCAGCGCAGCTTGCATGACAGAGCCCGGGAATCTATGTCCAAATGGATTAAGCTGCACCGATCTAACGAATTGTCTTTCGCAGGGCGGAACTTGTTCTCGCTTACCGCAGGGTACCTGCGGTCTTGGGTGCTGCTGCATTCTCGGCGGGAGTACTTGTGGCGATGGAACAGTGGATTCCGGAGAGGAGTGTGATGACGGCAACACACAGAGCGGTGATGGATGCAGCTCAATCTGTGCTGTTGAGTCCGTCGTCTGTGAAATCAATAGTGATTGCTCGAATGGAGAATGCTGCGATCAGATCGATCATGTGTGTTCTGCAAGCGCATGTACCTCTCAATGTCCTGGAAACCTCATTTGCACCTCGGTTGCAGGATGCGCGGTAGAAGGGGGGAGCTGTAGCCAAACTCCGGGTCTCTGCAGTGCAGGATGTTGCTGCGACGTTGGAATCGGCGGATTGTGCGGCAATGATCAGATCAATGCAGGCGAGACATGCGTCTCGTGTCCCGCGGATGTAAAGTGCTCCATTGGAACACAGTGTTGCAGCGATGGAACATGCCAAGCATCGTGCTCATCTGGAGGGTTGTGCGGCGATGGAAACATAGACCCCGGAGAAGCATGCGACGACGGCAACACGCAAAGCGGCGATGGGTGCAGCGCAGCTTGCACGTCGGAAGCCGGCTGCTGCGGAAACCCAAGTCTCTGCACCGGCGGAACGCAGTGCAATGCCCAAAGCTGCACGTGTGAGGAAGTGAGTTGCATCGTCAATAGCGATTGCTCCGGACAAAATACCTGCTGCCTCGGGCAACAATGCGTTCAGGCAGAATGCGGCGATGGTTTAGTACAGTGCAACGAGCAGTGTGAACCATCGTTCGTCCAAAAACTCTGCGTGCGCGGTGATGGAGCGGTTCTTATTGGATGCGACGATCCAAGCCATATAGGCGATGCCTGTGGCACTGGCCCATGCATCGATTCCGATGGCGACGGCCGATACAATTGCGAGGGAGGCGTCGGAACATCATGCAGTTCAAATAACGATTGCATTGGTTCCTGTCGCGCAGTGACAAATGATCCGTGTTGTTCTTCAGGCTGCCAAAATACGGGAGCGGGGCAGTGCACGGCGGATTGCGGCAACGGAAGAATCGATATCGGAGAAGAGTGCGATGACGGCAATGCTCTGGATTCCGACACCTGCACATCGGCCTGCTTCCTCACCTCATGCGGAGATGGAGTGCGTCAAATTCCAAACGGTCAGGGTAATCAGGAGGAATGTGATGATGGCAATACACAAGATGGCGATGGGTGCAGTGCAGCGTGCAGCATCGAGGGATCTAGTACCTGCGGCGATGGAATCCATGATTTTGGCGAAGGGTGTGATGATGGGAATTTGGATGAGACCGATACGTGTACGTCGCAATGTTGGCCGACGGCATGCGGCGATGGGACCGTACAAGCGCCAAACGGCGTGGATCAAATAGAGGAATGCGATGATGGAAACTTTACTCCGACTGATTCCTGCAAATCCTGTTCCTTCGCTCGCTGCGGTGATCGAAGCATTTATGCCGGAGTGGAAGAATGTGACGATGGGGACACTCGGGATGGTGATGGTTGCAGCGCAACATGCATGATCGAGGGATCTGGTTCCTGTGGCGATGGCATCGTTGATTGGCTTTCCGGCGAGCAGTGCGAACAGACAAGCGATTGTGCTCTTGGACAAGACTGTTCCCTTTGTCGGTGTATCGGGAACGCTAATCTCTGCGGCAACGGACAAGTGGAACAAGGGGAGACATGTTTAAATTGTGCAGTCGATGTCATCTGCGGAAGCGGAACGCAGTGCTGCTCGGATGGAACCTGCAAGGCATCATGTGGTGTAAGCACGTGCAACAATAACGGCACATGCGACATAAACGAAACCTGCACATGCGATG
>C687J35174_10001016_pt1 | contig 41169 bp, 46 predicted proteins | sample RifCSPhighO2_01_FD_35174 | JGI IMG/M metagenome (IMG submission 35174) | reverse complement strand
GGGCTCTTCCTAATAGTCAGACAAAAGAATTAAATTTATTGGAGGACGGCGATTCCTCACCAAACTTAAAAGTTTGGGTATCCTCGCCGTTGATGTAATGATAAAAAATAAAAAAGCGCAATTGAAGACAAAGAAATTAAAAATTTCTAGCCTTCAATTGCTTAAAAATAGAAGTGCGCAATTGAAGATACAGCAAATGGCGTTTGTATTAGTGGCTGTTGTTTTATTTTTTGTAGTTGTGGGAATTTTTATATTAAAAGTTAGTGTTGCTAATTTGCGCGAACAAAAAGATGTTCTTGAGGAGGACAATGCCAGACTATTGGTTGCAAAACTGGCAAACTCGCCTGAATTTTCCTGCGGCGAAGGCTTTGGAACAGCCCGGGCAAACTGCATTGATCTAGATAAAGTTATGATGCTAAAAGAAAATATAGAGAAATACACCGGCTTTTGGGGTGTTGGAAATATAGAAATAATTAGAATTTACCCTGTAAGAGAAGAAGGCAATATTGAATGCAATCTTGGAAATTATCCCAACTGCAATTGGATAAAGTTAAAGGAAGGCGCTGAAACCGGCTTTGGCGGTGAAACTTATGTTTCTTTATGCAGAAAAGAAAAATATACTGACAAAATAGATAATAAATGTGAAATAGGGAAGTTAATAGCAGGTTAAAATGACTGGAAAAATGGACATAAAATCAAAGCGCTCACAAGAGGAAATGGTTGGATTTGCAGTTATTATAGTTCTGGTTGCTGTAATACTTCTTATATTTTTAAGGTTTGGTTTAGTTCAGGATGAAGATGAAGCAATAGCAAGTTTTGAAGTAGAGGGATTTTTGGATTCTATGCTTCAATATACAACAGATTGTATTGGAGACAGGTCAGAGGCGCTTACAATTAGAAATCTTATTTCCGGATGTGATGACGAGGAAAAATGCGAAGATGGAAGAGACAAGTGTGATATTATGGAAAAACTTTCTGAAGATATTTTAGAAGCTGGTTGGGATGTTGGTGAAGATAAGCCTTACAAAGGGTATAGATTTGAAATAGCCTCTAAAGAAAAAGTGCTATTAACTCTTCAAGAAGGAAATATAACTTCCAGTTATAAGGGGTCTAGCGCATATGTTCCAAAAGGAGGAATTAATGTTTATTTGGATGTTTATAGTTGATCAAAAAGAACCTAACGGTTCTTTTTGTAAATCTCCCTTAATATAGTGCTCAGGGCTGATAAGAACCTAACGGTTTCTTTTGTAACCCTTAAGATAACCCCAAAGATAATGAAAACAACTTAACAGTAAATTAATTAGAAAAGACCTATAGTATGATTAGATTATCTAAGTTAAGAATCTTAGTTAGATTTTAACATTAATAGTTATTGTATCTACAGTGATTACTGGTCTTAGTCTGTTTCTATTTTTTGTTTTTTCTTCAATGAGCTCTATAAAGCCGAATCTTTTTAGCAGTTTAATATCATCATTTACTGACTTAAATCCTCTTCCTAATATTTTAGCCAATTCATATATTGAATTTGGTTTTTTAGTTTTAATAACATGCAAAATCCTTGCTTTTTCATTATTCAACAGCTGCCTTAAAGCTAAAATTCCTGAGAAATCATAATCATTTTTGGATATTCCTGGCTTTTTAAAAATAGAAAATGTTCCTTTTGACTCTATTATTGTTATCTCTCTTGTTTTAGTAGCCATCGTAAGACACCTACGGTTTCTTAACGTTCAATTTCCCTTATATACTTTATCCTCGAAAAATATATATATTATTTTTTAATATATATCTTAATTATATATATTAAAATTATATATTTATATTTAATATATATTAAGATAAATTACCATATATTAATAAATGTTTCTATTTCAATGATTTTTATATGTTATATATAGTGTATTAATGTATTAGTAACAGCAGAACATTTATAAATAAAACCATAGAAAATATGGTCTTTATATCCAAGACCGAAAATTTCAGCAACAAGCTTTTTAAAGAAGAAAGGATTTTGGATATTGCACCTTAGGGTGTTCTATAGGGATTCACAATTTATAGTATTTCAACAGCCAGTTTCCCTATATATCATAAACTCTTAAAGAGTTTTTGTTGAAATATACTGCCTTTTAAACAAACATGTTTATAGAGGTGAAAGGGGGTTTAAAAAATATGAAAATAAATTTCAAAAAAGTATCAGCAATTTTGACAAGCGGTTTAATGCTTGGATTAAGTGCTGGTGTAGCGGCTGCTGCTAGTTTCCCTGCTCCTTTCTCAGACAGTACAGCGTCTGGAGTTGCAATAGTAACTGGCTCTAATGCAGTTGATGATACTGTTGCTGTAAACAGCATAGATGAGTATCTTAAAACAAAAGTTAAGTCAGAAGGAGCATCAACTGTGAGTGGAGGAGATTTTGTAATGTTGTCTAGATCTAGCGATAATATGAATTTGGGTAATGCATGGACAATTGTTGGGGCATCACTTGATGATGATGACCTTTCAACACTCTTAATGGATGGGGAATACTCAAATGGAGAAAATGAAGATTTCGAGTATACTCAAAGAATAACATTAGGAGCTCCAACATTAACTCATTTCGCAGATACAGACTATAATGACAAAATACCAACAATCGGCTATAAAATAACTGCAAATACTTTCTTGATGAACTACACACTTGACTTTACTACAGATGCAGAATCAGATGTTGTCAGTGGAGATTTAGATGATATTGAAGCAACTAATCTCATCTTGTTAGGCAAAGAATACTTTGTATTTGATGCGGATAATAGTACACTTGACTTAACCTTGCTTGATGCTGCTGCTACAGCAGAGGTCAATGAAGGAGAAACATTAACTCTTACAACAAAGAGTGGAACTTATGAAGTTAGTACTGCATTTGTTGGATCAACTGAAGTAAAGCTTATTGTTAACGGAGAAACCACAAATTCTCTAGCTGAAAAAGAAACACAAAAGCTTAAAGACGGCTCTTATATTGGAATTAGAGATATAAGTGTTCAGGATTATGCTGGTGGTACAAAGCTTGTAGAATTCAGCATTGGCTCAGGAAAGCTTCTTCTTGATAATGGAGCAGAAGTTGAGCTTAATGATGAAGACATTGATGGAGTAAAATCTTATGTAAATAGAGGAACTGTTAGTGGTGGAAAGGAAAAATTAGACAAAATCGTAATCGAGTGGATAACAGATGACGAAATGTTCTTGACACCAGAGCAGGAACTTGAATTGCCTGGATTTAAATCAATTAAATTCAGCATGAATGGTTTAACAACTCCAGCTCAAGAAGAAATAAGCATTGAAGCAGATACTGATGACAGTATTGAGTTAAGTGCTCCTATAGAAGATGGTATAGCTACATTCAATATTCTCTATGCTAATTCTTCTGGAGAATTCGTAGGAATAGGCGGGGCTTCAGATGAACTATTAGTTACATCTGCTACAAGCACACTTATCTTCAATGTTACAAGAGGAGATGAATGGTTTGTTGCAAGTTGGAACTCTTCTACAGACTCTAAATCCTATTTATTAGAGATAGAATCTGGTGATCTTGAAGAAGAAAACGGAATCAACAAAACTACAATAAGAAATGTTATAACTGGAGATGAATGTGAAAAGAAAGCTCCTGGTGATGATTGTGATTTTGGAGATGTTACACTAACAATAAACAATGTATGGAAATCTGGAAGTGATAAAGCAGTTAACATAACTGGTGGAAGTGGTGTAACTTTCAATACCTTATATACAAAAGAAGGATTGAAGATTGCATTGCCATACAATACTGCAGTAAGTGGTTCTCAAACCGCTGATGGTGCTATCAATATAAGTAATAGCTCTGCGGGACACGGTTATGACAATTTCTGGCTCTTCCTAAATGAAGAGAATAAAGATGAAAGTGTTGCTGCTGGAACAAAGTTCAATGTAACTATTGATGACAATAGTGATGGGCAGTTACAGATATCTCAAGTGAATAATGGCGGAACAGGTGGAGCAAATGGTTTAGAAACTACCGATGACTCCAACATTTATGAAACATATATTGTTTCAGACCTTGCTACAAAGATATCTCATGATACTGGAAGTACAACAAGCGACCAAGACTCTGTTAAAGTAGTCTACGCTGGTGAAGAATCTTATGTAGAAGTGTTCGCAACAGAATCTGTTGCTACATTAGGCGCTAGCGCAGGAAATATGGTTTTCAAAGACACAGAAAAGAGTTCCTGGCAAGACAGGGATGTAATTCTTGTTGGAGGAAGCTGTATTAACACAGCTACAGCTGAAGCATTAGAAGTTCCATCTGGAACTTGCGGAAGTGCTTTCACAGCTGCATCAAATGTTGGAGCAAGCCAATACTTAATTAAGAGTATTGCAAGCCCATGGACTAGTGGAAAAATTGCACTAGTTGTTGCAGGTTATGAAAGAGAAGACACTGCTGCTGCTGCAAGCCAGCTTGTTAACAAGCCAGAAACCGTTGATACTGCTACAGGCAAATCCTATTTAGGAATTGTTGGCGCTGAAGGAACATCTACAATCAGCGAAATGTAAGTGTAAGGTTGAAAAAATTTATTCTTTTTTTTTCTTTTTTTATTTTATTCTTGATTTTTTATTGATGAGAAATAGATAGTTAAATGTGAAAACATTGGTGATTAGAATACCACATTTATTTTAGTATTGTAAGAGAATTGCTATTACAACTAGATAAAAATATTAATGTTAAATCTGATAGCGTCTATTTTGGAATAATATTCTTGAATAAGTCGTTTGCCAACTAATTTTTTATTTTGCTTAACATATGTCTCTTCTGAATACACAACTTTTAATTAGAGAAAACCTTAAATAGTTCTTACTTTTCTTACAATTAAGATGCAAGAAGAAATAAAGGATATAAGGACAGCGAAAATAACAAGCAAAGGGCAGATAAGCATACCTTTAGCTGTAAGGACTAAGGCTGGTTTTAGAGAGGGTACAAAAGTCAGCGTTATTGCTTATAAAGACAGAGTTGAATTAAGATTGATGAAAAAAGAAGAAATAAGCAATGCAATGATTTGTATGCTAGCAAGTGAACAAGTTCTTGCAAAGAACTGGCTTTCAAAAGAGGATGAAGAAGCATGGAAGGATTTGTAAAGGGTGATGTTATCATTCTTCCATTTCCATATACTGATTTATCAACAGCTAAAAAAAGACCCGCTTTAGTTATAGCAACATTGAAGGGTGAAAACATTATTTTAGCACAGATTACAACAAACAAAAGAGATGACGAAGATTTAATATCTCTTGGCAAAAAGGATTTCGCATCCGGATTTTTAAAGCACGACAGCTTTGTAATGCTTTCAATTATTTTCACAGCAGAAATTTCAACAATTGCTTACAAAATAGGCAAGCTCAAACAAGAAAAAATAAAACAAGTAGAAGAGAAGCTTTGCGAAATATTTACAAGATAATTCTTTGATACAAAATTATTTTCCATTTTAGAAGAAAAGGATATTTATTATAAAAAACATTGGTGATTGAAACATCGCATTTATTATTTTGTTATCTAATCTCTAAAAAAATCTTTCAGAATTTCTTTTGTTAATGCAAGAGATTTATCACAATGATTCTTTAAACTTCTTGATGAACTTCCATCAAAATAAACATTCTGAACTTTTTTATTTCTTCTTTTAACAGAACGAACTGCAGGAACAAAATCTCCATCTCCAGAAACTAAAACAGCTACATCAAAACTATCATCGGCAGAACCATCAACAATATCAACAGCCATATTTATGTCATCTTCTTTTATTATATAATAATGCTTATTTGTTCCTGTTATGTTTCGCTTTAATAGTTTACATAAAACGAGATGAAAATTAGGAATTTTTCTTAGTTTAGCAAAAAATTCTTTTTGGCTTTGAAATTTCTTAGAATTAAATTCGCTGTCTAATTGAGCATTATAATAATAAATCCCAACAACTTTCCCATCACCTGCCAAAAAATTAGCAAAACCCTGAAAATCAAAATTCTTCAAACCTTTATCTTTTCCATAGAGTTTCCTCAGCCCAAAATAAAAGTTATTACCATCAATAAAAATAGCAACTCTTTTCATTTGAAAAAGTGCCTATCCCTTGCCTAAGCAAGGACAGGCGTATATGATTATAATAAATTATAAGGATATAAATAGTTTTTGGTTTGCTGTTTCTTGGTTGCCAGTTAACTTTTTTGCTTCTTTTTTTAAAAGAAGAATCTAGAATGTGATTATTACCATTAGGTCTGGTTATCTGGTTAAAAATCAGGCTTCGGAATATTTTTTGGTTTATCTCATAACTATTCATGACCTTACACATGATTTTTATCACAAATAAATTTTTATACTAATTTTATCTTTGATTTTCTATGAAAATAAGAAGAATAACCTCAAAACATGAAGAGCAAAAACTAAAAAAAAGGAATCAGTGGATTATTGGGATTATTCTTATAGGCATAATGCTTTTAAGCTTATTTGGGTCAGGGTTTTATATGTTCAGTGAAAATAATCAAGAAGGTTCCAATGAAAATACCATGAACTATAATGGCCTTGAATTTATCAATAAAAATGGCTTATGGTTCTTGACTTTGGATGGTTCAGAATTTGTTTTCAAAAATAGCCCAAAGGAGATTGTGAATATTGAGATTACAGGTGAATTAAAATTATTAAATAATTATTATGGAAGGCCTCTTTATGTTTATTCAGAAGACCAAGAATCTGAATTAGAGATTTATTTAAATTTAAATAATATAGCACAAAGAATTCAAAATGCCTGTTTTGAAGGATTTAACAATTCAAAAGAAAAATGTGATGAAAGCCTGCCGATTAAAAATTGCAAAGATAATTTTATTATAATTCAAGAAAAAAACAGCAGTAATATTATTCAGGAAGACAACTGTGTTTTTATTTACAGCCCTCTATCAGAAATGCTAAAAACAACAGACGAATTTTTATTTAATGTATTAGAGGTAAAATAAATAACAAATCTTATAAAGATAAATTAAGGAGTATAATAATGGAGAAAAAGAAAACTGCTAAAAAACCTTCAGCTTCTAAAATCAAAAATGAAGAAGAAAAAGAAGTCTGCGAGATTTTTGAATTAGAGGATAAAAAAGGCAATACAAAAACTAAGGAAGTCTGCGGTATGGAGCCTCAAGAACATGCCAATCAAGAGGAAATTAAAAAGCAGAATAGAATATTAAAGAGTGTTTTGATAACAATTGGAATTATTATTTTTGCAGTCATTGTTTGGACTGCAGTCAGCTATTATACTAATAACTTCCAGTATAAGGGTATTAATTTTAACATTGTTAAAGCCAACAAAATTAAATTTTATCATACATTGTTTCCAATAACAAAAGAGGGCATGAGAATAAGCTATAATGTATACTTAAGGAATGACCCAAGAAAACTTGAGAAGGAAGTCCCTTTTAATGGTGAAATGATATTAAGAGAGATGCTGGTTGTTAATAGCACAAAAGATTTTATTTGCGATGGCGACGGCAGCATCTCAATGCTTAATCTCCAGCAGATTTTTGCAGGTATTGGCACTAGTGTTATAAAAGACCCTGAATCAGGGTGTGATCCAGATGGGAGATATTTATTTTTAAAAATACAAGAAGGCAATGAAACGAGTATAGAGCAAACCAGCCCTGCCTGTTATGAATTAAATGTAGCAGAATGCAATATATTAAAGGCTACAGAAAGATATATTGTTGAGGCTATGGTCAAATTAAAAGAGCAAGGTTATATATTCGAATAAGAATCTAATATTATTTAAATTCTTTAATTAATCTTTTCATTTTTCTATTCTTTTTATAGTTAAGAAAGCCTTTGACAATTAAAGGCAAAATAGAAATAAATATAATTACTAAAATAACAACGCTAAAATTTTCTTTTACAAATGGGATGTTTCCAAAGAAATATCCTGTAAAAATAAATAAAAATGCCCATATAAAGCCTCCAGAGATGTTGTAAGCCAAAAATTTTGAATATTTCATTCTCCCCATGCCTGCAACAAACGGCGCAAAAGTCCTTATTATAGGAACAAAACGAGCAAGAAAAATTGTTTTGCTTCCGTGTTTTTCATAAAAATTTTCTGTTGCTGCAAGATATTTTTTTTTGAAAATCCAAGAGTCTTCTTTTTGAAAAATTTTTCTTCCTATTTTATATCCTAAAAGATAATTTAAAGCGTCCCCAAAAATTGCTGCAGATGAAACTAATACAAAAATGAGAAAAAGATTAAGAGAGCCTATTGCTGCAAAGGCCCCTGCAGCAAATAATAAAGAATCTCCAGGCAAAAAAGGCATTATCACTAAGCCAGTTTCAATAAAAATAATTAAAAATAGAATAATATAGACAAAAAGACCATACTTTAAAATAAAACCTCCAAGGTAGGAATCAATATTCATAATAAAATCAATTATAGTGAATGGATTAAGCATTTTATTTAGATTTTTTTATTTTAATTTTATATTTGTATAAAGAGGATTGCCTATATAAAAATATTAAATCTGAATAAAATGGGACTTCTTTTATTTTAAACAGCCATACCTGCAGGAACCATATCAATACAACAAATAAAGTGCTTCCAGAATACCAAAACAGCTTGTGGGAAATGTCAAAAAATGCTGATTCTGATATGTATAAAATCCCTAAAAAGAATATCCTTAAAATATTTAGTAAAAGAAGCAAAGAAAAAGACAAAGAAATAATTTTGATTCTCTTATTCAATTTAATGTTTCTTGTTGATAATATTAAGATTAATAATAGGTAATATGCAGCACCAGCTATGCATGCCTGAATAATTTCTATTGGAAAAGATTTTACAGTTATTATATTGCCTTTTAAAGAGGTTTCAAAGAATAAATTAAACAAAAAATAAGAAGGGTAAACAGTTAATGGCGTGAAGATAAGATAGAATATGTAAATCCCTGGAATGGCTATCGCAACAAGTATTAAGTATCTTATAAAAATATCCAGAAGTTTTTTTGTTTGTTCTTTTAATTTTTTCATTTAAGTTGATGTGGGAAGTTATTTAAATAATTTAGGACTTTTAAAAATATGGATAAAATAAAGAAAAAGAGGATATTTATTTTAGGATTTATATTAACAATTATAATCCTAACTATTATTAGTTTCTATTTTGATGCGCAAATTGTCAGCAGTGTCTCTAAAATAAGAAGCAGTGTCTTGGATAATTTTTTTATTGGAATAACTTTTATCAGCTTGGAATTGATTATTTTTTTGTTATTAACATTTTTATTTTTATTGCATAAAAAGAAGAGAAAACACCTTTTGCCTTTATGGATTGGTTTAGCATTAGTTAGTTTAATAAATTTCATCTTGAAATTATTAATTCAAAGGCAAAGGCCGTATCAATTAGATATTGTTTCTATAGTCCCAATATTAGAAAAAGCAAGCCATTTAACTTGGAACAGCTCTATGCCGTCATTCCATGCTATGCTTGTTTTTTACGCACTTCCAATATTAGAGAAAGAATTTCCAAAAGCAAGATATTTTTGGATTGTTTTTGCATTTTTAGTGGCTTTTTCCAGGGTGTATTTTGGATTGCATTTTTTAAGTGATATAATAGTTGGAGCTGTATTAGGATATCTTATAGGTTATTTAGTGGCTAAAAGAATGAAATTATTGAAATAGTTAGCAGAATAAGTTTGCACTCCTTATATAGCTCGTCGTGAATTTATTAAATTAACCTTCTAATATAATCTATAAATCTTAACGAACCTTTTTTGGATTAATTATTTTCTTAGCGAAGAATCCAGGCAAAGCCTGATTATAAGCCATTAATAACAAGCCGGAGGCTTGCAATTTTTATTTAATAACAAAAATAAAAACAGAAATAATTAACTTAAAGTTAGAAAAAGAAAACTAAATATAGGGTTATTTTTTCCTTGAAGAAAGTTTAAGGCTTAGAACAATTATAATTATCACAAAAACTGCTCCTATTCCTGCTACTAATGTCCAGACAAGCCAGTTGTCTCCAAACAAACTTGAGGGTGACAAAGAGCTCCATAATCCTCCTTCTTCAATTGTTACACTAACTGACTGCACCTTAACAGGAACATTTTTATCAGATGAAATTCCTATATCAAAAATGTAGTCTCCTGCTTCTAGACCTTTATTGACATCTAAAGTTATAAGAACATCTGCTGATTCTGTTGGATTTATCGCAAATGCTTCCTGGCTTAACTCAGCTGAAGCTGCCCATTCTTCATATCCAGATGCATTTACTATATAATTAGCAGTTTTTGTTCCTGTATTAGTAATAGTAGTTTTAACAACTAATTCTTCTCCAGACTTTCCTCCAGACTCCAATACTGCACTTACTGAAGCTTCTGGTATTACTTCACATCCGCTTTCAACATTTACTTGAAGGCTGTATTCTGATTCTTTTCCATCTTCATCAGTTTCATAAACATCTCCATCTTCATTGTAAACTGTAAGCTTTAATGGATATATCTGCTCTTTTAAATCTTCAAGGATAGTTATAAAGAAGCTGAATTTTTCAGTGTCAAGAGCATCAACATCACCTATTTCAACGAATTCATCAACACCTAATTCTTCTCCAACTATTCTTACAGAAACACCTTCTTGGTCTTCATCTCCTGTATTCAATACATCAGCAGATACTTCTATTTCATCGCCGCACTTAATCCCTTCTTCTGGCAATATATTAATATTAGTAAGAGCTACAAATTCATCATCTGTTACAATTTCTATATCCTGAGAGCTGCTAACACATGTTTTAGCTCCATCGTCTGTTCCTGCATCTTCATCATCTATTGATCCTGTTGCTTTTGCATAAAAAACATAACTCTCTCCTTCTTCCACTTCATCTGGGTCTATAAATATTTCCAGAGCAACAGTTTTATCATCTCCTTTGTCCAGCTTAAAGTCAGATTCATCTCCATCAAAAATTTCTTTTCCGCTTTCTGTCATTAATACCCATTCTATTCCAATATCTTGAAGATCGAAATCATTGGATTCTGTATCTATTTCTATTCCAACTGTATCTCCAGGATACCAGTAATTTTCATCATCTCCAAATCCTTCTTTGGTAGTTATATCACTAATTTCAAGGGCTAAGCCTCCAATATCTGGAGAATCACAGTATTCATTGCTAAAAGTAACTGTTCCGCTAACAGTAGTATCATTAGCAACATTTTTAGTTCCTCTTGCTGTAACAGTTATAATATTGTCTCCAAAAGGAAGATCACTTAAAGTATCAGAAGGAATTGTCACAATAACTGACTGAGATTGTGAATCAAGAAGATTAAATGACCCTGCTGGCGATAAACCTACTTCAAAATCTCCAGAAGCAGATAAAACAATATTATTTATTGCAGCTCCGGTTCCATCATTATTTGTTAGTGTTAATATTGTTTGTGTGTCTGATTCAGAAACTGTAGTGCTTGTCATAGTTAAGGCACTTATAACATTTAAGCTTAAAACCAGCACAAACATGCTTAATATACTGAATGTTAAAACTTTGGATTTCATTTGTAATGTAATCATTCTGGAGTTACTATGGTTTATAAAGTTTTCTATTCTTTAGAATATATCTTAAAATATAATCTAAATTAGTTAATAAAAATATCTTAAAAAGATTTATATATCTGAGGCTGCAATTTAATAATATAAAAGATGGTTATTCGGTCTAGGGAAAATTCTGTTGGTGCATGGGCTTTTTTAATAGGAGTAATATTAGCTGTAATTATAGGGCTTGGCACTTCTTCATTTTTATCTATTTCAGGAATAATTCAATATAGTCCCCAGATATACGCAATATTAGTTGTTTTAGGATTGGTTGTTGGCTTTTCTATTAAAATAACAGACAGAGAATCACAGACATTTATGGTTGCCGGAGCAATCCTTGTTGTTGTCAGTAAGTTTGGAATGGACAGCGTTACCGGCTCTTTAATAGGAATTGGTGTTGGAAAGATTGTCTCAACTATTTTTGTTGCCCTTCTTGCATTGTTTGTGCCTGCTACGATAATAGTAGCACTTAAAACAGTGTTTAGTATATCAAGGGTTTAGTGGAAATTATTAGTTTTTGTTATTAATATCTATACTATTTATAATTCTTATATCTTCAATTAAGTCTAATCTCGGGCATGCAGTGTTGATCCAGCATTTAATATTAGGAAAATTTTCTAATTCTGAACCAAGAATGTTGTTAGATAAAAAAAGGTAGGATTTTTTGCCAGTTTTATTTTGAAGCTTCTCCTTTAGGTTCAAAGCTGTCTTAAATTTTTGCTGGCCTGGCTTAAGAGATATTAAAATTCCTAAAATATCAGAATTCAGATAATTCGCATATGCTACTTTTTGTTTTTTCTCAAGCGGCCCTATATCCTCTGAAGATATTTTCCTTAAAGTATCATTATAAATATTATATAGGCAAACATCTAAACCAGATTCAAATGCAAGAGATTTTGCATGGAATAAGCCATCAGAAACCAGCAATATTGTTTTTGTTGATTTTGAGAATTTTAATTTTGAGCATCCAAGAAGCTGTATTAATGAAGTTATTTTATGGTCTTTAGAGAGTTTCTTGAATAATTGTTTAGCAACATCTTCATATTGAATAGAATATACAATTGCAATCTCTTTTGGAAGTTTTTTAGAAATTAGATTTATTTTAGAAGGATCTAAATATTTTTTATACTTGGCTTTAACAAACAAGATTTTTATATTTCTCATATATTAGTCTTATCATTAATAGATTTTAAAGATTTAGAATTGGAACATAGATTGTAAAAAATCCAAAAATCAATAGTCTTAATAATTATCTTATGTTATTAATTTAAATTATCGCCGTTATTTATTGTTAGATTAGTTAAATCAAAATCTGTTGGATAATATTTATAATAAGTTAATTCACTTGTAAAATTTAAGATGCTATGACCAGTTTGTGATATATAGAACCAGCTTAGTAAATATCAAATTTATTTTTACTTTCAGCCTGTATTTTTTCTGCTTGTTTGGATATATGTGCAAAAGATGGTGTTACAATAACTGTATTTTCCCCAAATCCTGCAATATTTCCTTCAAGAGCATCTGTTGTTTTTTTGATCTTTGATACAGCCCTTTTCAATTCAATAGGGTCTTTTTTTCTTAATGTTTGTATGTCAATAATTGCAATTGTATACCCTTCTCTTAATGAATTAAGAACATCATTAACCTCTTCATAATTTTTTAAGTTGAAAAGCTTGACAATAACCTTTTTAGCCTGCTCTTCTTTGCCCACATCAATTTCTAAATATTCCTCGTCGGCATTGCCTCTAGATGAATCAGAAAAGACTCTTTTTAATTTTTCAAAAACCATATAAGATGTAAATACAATGTGTTTATAAATATTTCGCAACTACATTGTATGTTTTAATTTATAGCCAACAGCATTAATATTTCTACGTTTTGCCGTTGGCTTACATTAAGAACCATCTAATGGATATTCTTGACGTTAGGGAAAGGATTATGTCTTTCACTATAGTTAATTGAAAAATCAATCTAGAACTTTTTCATAAGTTATTATGCCAAGGATTCTGGAGAAAACCACGGCTTTCAAGCCATGGATGAATCCTTGGACATCCAAAAGTCCAAACAAACTGCACCCCTCAAGAATGTTTTTGAATCTTACATTCTTGACGGCCATCAGGAACTGTAATTTCCTGAGGTTTCAAGGCATGAAAATTGTTCTTGCTTTTTATGCAATTTTCAAGTGCTCAAAAACATAATGTTTTTGATATGCGGTAAGCAACAAGGACTTTTTGATATTTATTTTTTAGAATTCTTAATTAAATCTTCCCGGATATTTTCTATCTTTTCTGTATAGATGTTTTCTTGTTTTTCTATGGATTTTATCCTTGCATCTAAGATTCTTTTTTTATTAGAAAGCTCTTCTTTTATCTTGGATCTTTCAGTTTTTACCATAAGCTGGCAGATAACTTTAAAAATTTCATCTCCTGACTTTTCAACTTCTTTTAAAGCTTCCTCAGTTTCATTTAGCTCTAGCCAAAAAGCCTGTTTCTGAATAAGCAGGTTTTGAAGGTTTTGCTCCAACATCTGGAGTTCTTGCAATTTTTTATTAGAATTTTCCATTTTAGTTTTCTATTTTTATTCTGCAAAACACTAATAATAGGATTAGTCTGTTTTTATTTTTTTAATCTGAGACCGGGGTTTGTAGAATATTTTGCTTCCACATTCATTACATACAAACCTTTTTTCCAGAACAGTGTTTGTTACTTTCTTTCCGCATTTAAAACATTTGTAAGCTGGCATTTTAGTTTTCCAAATAGTAAGTATTAGAGGCGAATTTTTTATTGCATGTTTTTCTTGTGCACTGCCAAACACCTTTTGACAGCCTTTTAGCCCCAAGTTTGGCACAGAAGGGGCATTTTTGTTTTTTCCTTTGTTTTTCTTCTATCTTTACAAGTTTGACTCTTACTCTTTTCCCATACCTTGCTCCGAATCTTCCTGCTGATTTTGTTTTTTTTGATTTCGTTGGCATTTTATCATACGGGGCCACCCGGATTTGAACCGGGGTCGTCAGGTCCCAAACCTGAAAGGCTAAACCAGGCTACCCCATGGCCCCTTGAGAATTAGGGGCTAACTTCGTTTATAAAATTATTTCTTCTCTTCAGGTTTCGCAGTGGCAGTTTTGGGGGCCTTTTCTTCTGCAGCAGCCTTGGCTGCTTCTTCCTGCTTCTTTATTTTATCTTGTTGTAACTTAACTCCTGCAAAATATTCCTCCAGCTGTTTTTTCTTTTCTGCGGGGGTTTCTGTAATCTCTTTAGAGATTTGCTTGTCATAAACACCATCTTCAATTTCTTCAACTATTAATTTTGCTGGCTTATTTTCTATTAATATACCTAAAGAAGCGCAGGTTCCTGCAACACTTTTCACTGCAGTTTTTAAGTTTCTTGATAAAAGATTAGGCAATTTTATTTTTGTAATAGAGATTATCTGCTCTATTGAAGCGTTTGCTGACTGGAATTTTTTCTGCTCTCCTGAGCCTTTTTCAATCCCTAATTCTTTTTTAAGCAATTCTGAAACAGGAGGGGAAAATACCTTGACTATAATCGCTTTTGTCGATGGATTAATATCTATTTCAACAGGAACTTTCATGCCTTTAAATCCTTTAGTTGCTTCATTAACTTTTTGAATAACTTGCGGTATGGGTATTCCTACAGGGCCTAGTTTTTGTGATAGTGCTGGCCCAGTAACCATACTCCCTCCTTCTGCTAAAAGTTTGATTATCATTTTTCTATTTTTCCCCTCTTTGAAATTCTTCTTCAGATTCTTCGCGCCTTATAACTTTAACATTATCCAGCTTGACTGTAACGGGCAATGGGACAACAGCACCCAGTAAAGACACAACAACCACTTCTTTTTGTTTGTCAATCCTAATTACTTTTGCTTTTTCTTTTTTAAATGGTTCTGCTATCATCTCAATGATATCCCCTTCTTTTATAGATATTACTGTTGCAGAAGGCTCGACCATATTTTTAATTTCTTCGTATTCTATTGTTTTGCCGATGATTCCTTTAACATAAGGAAGATTAAAAACAGCTTCTTCTGCTGATTCCCTGTCTTCTGCCTCCAAGAGTATATATCCTCTGAGGCCGTGCGGCCTTGAAACAGAAAAAATATTAAGATTTTTTTTCTCAGCTCTCTCGCTAACCATATCCAGCGCCTTCTCTTCTTTGTTTGTTATGACTTTAATTATAAATATCATTTTATTTAGCTCCGCTAACTCTTAATAATCTGAGAAGCAGATAATATTATTTATTATTGAGGGTTTATAAAACTTTTCTTGCCAGAAGAGTGATGAATATCCTCTGGCAAATAAAAATAATATTCATTAAATCAAAGATAACTTTATAAATTGCGAATCCATTTAACTCACATGAACAAAAGAGGTAGCACAAAAGCTCTTATTGTAATTTTTATCATAGTTATAGTTTTGTTGCTGGCTGTTCTTGCTTATATATTTTATAAAAAATTTGCACTTGGCAAAGAGGAAATAGGAACCGAAGGAGCGGCTAGCGTGCCTGCAGCAGCCCCAGGCAGCGATGAATATTGCGAAGCGCTTCTTGCACAGTGCAGCATCGGAACAGATCTTGCTCAAAGAGTATGCAAAACACAATATAATTACGAGGCAGATTGCGGAGGCCAGGTTTAAGAATGACAAATAAAAAAATAATATTAAGTTTGATTTGCATCTCCTTTATATTAATAGCATCAGTTTCACTTATATCTGCCCTGACATTTTCAGAATGGTGGGGAAAAATTACAGGATTTGTTGCTGGAGAGCAGATAAGCCAGCCACCTGTTTCTGTAATTGTTTCTGAAGGAAAAATCACAACAACAAAATTTGGATTTAAGGAATTTAATATAACTGTGGCCTTCGCTAAAGACAATAGCAGTGTTAGTCTGCTTGTAAATAAAATTAAATTTGGGCCATATAAAAAAGGTGCATCTTTTATAACAAATAATGTAAATATAACTATTACGCAATTGGTTGTTAAAGCATCTGGAGTGAAGTATGTTAGTTTATGGCTTTCTGAAACTGCACCAATAACTATACAGCCAGTTCCAACTACAACAGTTGCTCCTGTAAAAACTACTGTCACTTCAACAAGCCCAAGAGCAGTTAGCATTGCTGGCAAAACTTATAATATCAAAATAGCCTCTGCAACTCCTATCTCAGTGAGATTAGAAATTGATGGAAAAATTCAGGCTCCTATTCCAAAAGGAAGCTCTGTAACTTATGACAATAAAATAATAAAAGTCTTGTCTATCAACAGCAGAACATTTTTAGGAAGGACTAGTTATTCCAGTGTATTAGAAATAAGTGTTGCTGCAGCTCCTGCTGCTCCGAGGGTTATTGCAACCCCTATTGAGGGGACTCTTAAAGATAGTTCTGGAAGAACTAGCTATCCTACTACAACTACACCGGTCTTTGGAAAGGTTCAAGTAGGATCAAGAACGTGCGTTGATGGAGATAATCCTGATGATACTCCAAAAAACGAAATACAAAAAACTATGGGGAATTGGGTAACTCAAAGCTCAACAACAACATACACATTTACACCAACAGCTACAATGGTAACAAGTACCCAAACAAAACAAGATAATTGCGTTAGTGGAACCGCCTTCAGAGAGTATTTCTGTTCAAATTGGTTCACAATGCATCCTCTTCCTGCCGGAAGTTATACTATGCCTGAGAATAATATACTTCAAATCTTCTCTCAGGATTTTGAGTGTGGTGCTGGAAGTGTGTGTGTGGGAGGGGCTTGTGTTGCTGGAGCTGTAACACCAGAACAACCTTTACCAGCTCCAGCATGCACAGATACAGATGTAAATAATGACCCTTTTATAAAAGGCACTGTAGTAGATGTTCACGGGGCAACATGGTCTGATTCTTGTATAACAAATGTTGTTTGCAGCGGTGGATTTACATGTAGAATTACTCAAGTATCATGCAGTTCTGCTGGAGAAAAAATACCTAACGCTTATGATTGCAAGGAAAATTGCATAGATGGTGTTTGCGAACCTTCATGTATTGACAGTATTAAAAATGGCGACGAGATTGGAGTAGATTGTGGTGGACTCAATTGTCCTGCTTGTCCTGCTGTAATCCCAGAACAGCCTTTGCCAAGTGCAAATTGCATCAATGGAATCCAGGATGGTGATGAAACAGGAATTGATTGTGGTGGTTCTTGCATTTCAGGAACAGAATCAGGATTATTATGTTCAGATGGTTTAGATAATGATAAAGATTGTTTAATTGACAGTGTTGATAGCGATTGTGTAACTGTTTGTGCTACTGATGTGAGACAATGTCCTGATGGATCTTCTGTTCCAAGGGATCCAAATGCAAATTGTGAATTTATGCCTTGTCTTGCAACATGCGCAGATACAGACCCTAGTAATGATATTTATGTTAAAGGACAGGTTAGTGTTACTGCTAGTGATGGCTCAACAACAGAGTTTTTTGATGTTTGTGATACGCCTAATCTTGATGATATAACACAGGTATCTTGTGATGCCAACTCCAATCTTATTAACATAGTATCTATATGTGGGGAAGGGGGATGTTCAAATGGTGCTTGTGTACCAGACACAGATGGGGATAGTATTTTAGATGCAGATGACAACTGCCCTGCTAATAGTAATTTTAACCAGGCAGATACTGATGGTGATGGAAGAGGAGATGTTTGTGATGATAATGATGCTGATGGAGTGCTTGATATTAATGACAATTGCCCTAATATTTATAATCCATCTACTATTGATCTCAATGGCGATNGTCTTTTGAGTCCTAATTCTTTAGACCAGTTTGATTCTGACAGTGATGGATTTGGTGATAGATGTGATAATTGCCCTCTTTTAGCAAATGATCAAACTGATGCTAATCCTGCTGATGGTGATGGAATAGGGGATGTTTGCGCTGTGGGAGCTGACGCAATGATTGATACTAATGGAGATGGTATCGGAGATACTCTTTATGAGGAGGGGGACCAAGATTCAGATGGTATATTGGATAGTATTGATAATTGTTATTTAATCGCTAATTCTGGGCAAGAAGATCGAGATTCTGATGGAATTGGAGATGCTTGTGAAGCTCCAGACAGGGATGGTGATGGTATTCACGATAACTTGGATAATTGCCCTAGTGTTGCTAATCCTAATCAAGAAAATATAGATAATGACGGTCAAGGAAATTCTTGTGATCCAGATGACGATGGTGATGGTATTCACGATAACTTGGATAATTGCCCTAGTGTTGCTAATCCTGATCAAAAAGACACCTATGATTCTTATTTAGATATAGGAAATTTTTGTGATACTGCAGATAGCGATGGTGATGGTGTGAATGATAATATACGTCTTCCTGATGGAACAACTGTTAATATTGATAATTGCCCTAATGTTTATAACCCTGATCAATTAGATGATGGAACAACACCTTATTTCCCTTATTTTGTCCAAATTTATGTATATGGTTGGTGGTGGGAAGGTCATACAATTGGCATAGCTGGAAATGGTATTGGAGATGTTTGTGATGATGACGAGGGTGATGGTGTAATAAACTTCTATGATAATTGCCCTGAAAACTTTAATCCTCTTCGGGATTTTGATGGGGATGGTATCTTAGATAGACAAAGCGATTATGACCATAATGGAATAGGAGACCCTTGTGATGATGACGATAGTGATTTAGTACCTAATCTTGACGACAATTGTCCTCAGCGTCCTAATCCATCTGAAAGAGATCAAAGCTCAGATTATGGAGATGTCTCAGGATATAATTCTGGTGGCATAGAGTACCCGAATGGTATTCCGGATGATTGCGAGTATGGGCCTTTTGATTATAATTTTGAAGAATAAGCAAACTCAATACTCCACACTCAACCCATTCTCAAGGTAATAATTAGTTACATCTTGATTGATTTCATCTAAAGTTATTTCTGGATTTAATCTTTGTGCGGCTTGGTAGACACTGTCTGCAAAAATATCTTTTCTTTTTTGAAAGCCGGCTTCACCATTTTCCTGGTATTCTGCATCTAAATTTTTTACAAAAGATGTATAATCTTCAAGTTCATAGCCGTAGCTTCTGCATAGCTGGCCTAAAAAATAATTTCTCCCGCAAAAAGACTCGTCTTCTCCAGAAAGCACTCGTGATACAGAGTACAATTCATTCTCTTCAACTCCTTTTGCGTATGTTGACCTGCCTTTTAAAAAAACATGCATTAGTTCGTGATAGTCTACAACACTTTCACCAACAAACAAGCACACAAAAAGGTCATCTCCTGAAAATCCAACATAACCAGAATACCCTTCGTAAGCACACAAAGAATCTAAACCTGAATGCACATTAATTGGCTTAAACAGGCTTTCTAGACAAAATGTAGAAGCCATATTATTGTAAACATCTGTCAGATTTTCTAGCCTTTGATCAAAAGAAGATTCCTCATAAGGGCATTCTATATCTAAATAACCGCAAGACAAGGCAATAGTCCCTTCATCATTGATTTTATGATAGCTGTAATATTGAGAACTGGGATCATTTGTTTCAATAACTATATTATTTGGATTGTCCTGATTATCTTGGAAGTTAGTATCTGTATTCTGATTTGGGTAATTATCTAATGTGCCTGTTGATGATTCTGGATAGATGTTTGTAATATTTGTTGTTGGATTTGTATAATTATCTGACTGATTATCATCTTCATAATTATTATTTGTATTATTAGAAGTATTATCTCCTGGAAGCTCTGTAAATACGTCCTGGGTTGGTGTTTGCGGATAATTCTGTGTCTGCTCTGTCTGCTTTGTAGATGTTTGTTTCTCAAATGTTGTGTCTTCTCTTCTTTGCCCGCAGCCAAAAGCTGCAACACCGGATATTAATGCTGGAACAATAATCCTTGCTAGATTCTTTTTAGAATTTTTTAGGCTAAATTTCATGTATTTTATAGAACTCAAAACTTTATAAACATTTCTATATATTATTACTTTTTAATAGTAACAATATTTAGTATAAATGATANGCATCAGTTTAGTGTTATTGTTTTATTAGTGCTTTCTAATTTATTTAATTACAGCCTTTAAAACCAGCGAAATCAAGAATCCTAAAATTCCCAAAACCAATATTCCGACTGCAGAAACTTTTGCAATTTGCTCGTACTCTTTTCTTGACGGCTTTTTTAAAATAAGCCACACTCTCTTGCATTTAATAAAAAAAGATTTTGCTGAATTCACAATATTTCCCATAAAAGAAAGAAAGGCTGCAAGTTTTTAAGGCTTTCATTTCTTGATTTTTTTCTAAGGTCAATAATTTTTTTAATATTTTCTCATCTCATTCAAAAAACTCAATGCCAAGCTCTTCTTCAATTTCCTGGTGTTTTAGCTCTTCAATAGAGCTGGAATGCCCTAGAATTTGCGAACTTTTGACACCTGTTACAATTAAAAGAACCCTGATAGATCTGTCCATATCAGGAGAGATTTTTGCCCCCCAAATCATTTTAGCATCAGGGCTTATTTTTCCTCCAACCTCTTCCATAATTTTTTTACATTCCTCTAAGCTCATATCAGGGCCTCCTATAATATTAACAAGCGCCCCTGTTGCACCTGTTATGTCCACATCCAGCAAGGGATTATCAATAGCTTTTTCAACTGCATCTAGAGCCCTATCTTGAGTGTCTGACTCCCCAAGGCCTATTAAAGAAACCCCTCCATTAAGCATTACTGCTTTTATATCTGCAAAATCCAGATTAACTAATCCTGAAGTGGTCACCAGTTCTGTAATACCTTTAACAGCGTTTGTCAGTATTTCATCTGCAATTTTAAAAGCTGTATGCAAAGGCAATTCTGGAGCCAATTCAAGAAGCTTGTCGTTAGGAATAACTATTAAAGTGTCTACAACGCTTTCAAGTTTTTCAAGGCCATCCATTGCATTTTCTATTCTTTTTTTGCCCTCTATTGTGAAAGGTAATGTAACAACTCCAATTGTTAAAGCTCCTTGTTTTTTAGAAATATCTGCAACTACAGGTGCTGCTCCTGTTCCTGTTCCACCTCCTAAACCACAGGTAATAAAAACCATATCTGCTCCAGCGAGTTTTTTCTTTATCTCTGACTGGGACTCTTTTGCCGCTTCCTGCCCTATTTTGGGGTTGCTTCCTGCGCCTAATCCTCCGGTTAATTCTTTTCCTATAAGAATTTTTTGATCAGCATTAGTATATAACAAATCCTGAGCATCTGTATTTATAGCTATAAGTTCTCCACCTTTAATGCCAATTTCTTTCATTCTACTAAGAGAATTGTTACCCCCTCCACCACATCCAATAACTTTAATCTTGGCTATTTGTTTTTTAATTAATTCTTCTAATTCCTTATCAATTTCTTTTGTGCCAGAGTTATTAAAATCAAATTCAGATTTTAGTGCAGAAGGAGTTAATTTATCCTCATTAAACTCCTCTTTTTGGTAGATATCTTTCATATTTAATAATAACTAATATTATTTATAAGTATTATTGTGGTCTTTTTTATCTTTCTTTATAATCCCCTTCTCAACAGCCTTATTTGGTTCATCTATTATTTTTTTAGGCTCTATCTCTTTAACTTTTAGGCTAAGATTAAATATTTCTTTAAATTTGCCCTCAAAAACTTCAACAAAATTTTTCATTTCTTTTGGAACTTCTATTATAACATCTTTATCTTTTACCTCAAATTTAAATTCCTGGCCGAGTAAAAAATTTATAAAAGATTTTATCTTTTCATTTAAGTCTTCAATTTTTTTAAGAATTCTGATATCATAAACCACAGTTTTACCAGCTATAAGATTATTGAAGTCCACGATTACACGGCCTCCTGAAACCGAGAGCACTTTTGCAACCCTCCCGTCAAAATTAAATACTTTCCCTTGAACCGGCTGGATCTTATGCTCATAAAAAACTTTTATTGGAACAAGCTGTATTAATTTTGGGTTTCTCTGCCCAAAGGCGTTTTCAGGAGAAAGCTCAATATTATAATTAACTGGTTTTTCAGGATCTGATTTACCTATCAAAAAATCATCTATTCCCTTTAGGAACATTCCCTGGCCTAAAGAGAAAATAAAGGATTTGGTTTTTATCCCTGACTTATCCCCCCCTATACTATGTAGGTCTTCTTGAATATTTGTATCAAAAATCTCTCCTGTATTTTTTATACGGCCTGTAAATTCTATTTCTATAAAATCTTTTTCTTTTAATGCCATTTTATCTTATGTACATAATTTTCTTAATCCTTAAAAAATCAACAACATTTATGTTGAGTTTATCCTTGTTATGATTTTTTGGGAATCTCAAAACCCCAAACAAACCACACATTTTAGTGCGCGATAGACGAAAAGGTTTTGTGATTTAAAAACCTTTTTTAATCTTATTGTTGCTCTAATTTTCTTGTCAGAAAATATATACAATAATTTAACATCTTTTTATATTAAAAATGTTTATAAACATATTTTTTTTGTATAATATATGGTTGCTAAATTTATCAACGCAACAGAAGCGAGGGTTGGAACTAATGTTATGGTCGATGGTGTTCCTTGTGTTATAAGAAGTATTGATATATCAAAAACAGGGAAACATGGTCACGCTAAATGCAGAATTGAAGCTATGCCATTAATAGAAGGCCCAAAGAAAGTATTTGTTATCCCTGGGCATGATAGATTCGAAGTCCCTCATGTTGATAAAAGAAAAGGGCAGATATTATCTAAAACAGCGGATAAAATAAGTATAATGGATCTTGAAAATTTTGAGACTATAGAACTAAATGTTGCTGATAAGGAATTATTTGAACAGCTTGAAGAAGGTGGCAATTGTGAGTATTGGGATATTGAAGGCCAGATGATAGTAAAAAGAAAGTTGTAAGCGAATTCTATGAACATCTTATAGTTTTTATATCAAAAAAACTTTGAGTTTTACCACACACTAAAGTGTGTGGTTTGTTAGTTTTTTGGATGCAAGCAATTTTCGTAAAAGTGAAAATTGCGGCACAAAAATTTGCAAAAATACAGAGCAAATTTCTTGTGCTCAAGATTCCAACTCCACACTGAAGCCTCAAGAACCCTCTGTTCTTGATGGTCATCAAGAATCTGAACTTGTAAAGATTCTTGAGATGTGGAGTTTTATCCGAGAATCTTGACATAAATAAAAAATGAACAACCCCGCCCTAAAGGGCGAGGTATCAATAGATAAAATGTTAAAAAAATATGTTAATAACAAAAAATCAGCAATGAGTTGCTCAATTCCATTCAAAGATTATAAGTTAACAGAATTAAATTTAATGGAGGACGGCGATTCCTCACCAAATTTAAAAATTTGGGTATCCTCTGGTTGATGTAATGACACAAAACATCTTTGCAAAACCTTAAAAACATATTTTTAATTGATATAATATGGCAAAAATACTAGAAGCAATGAATAGAATGTTTAAGAACGTGTTTGTTTGTAAAAATTGTCAGACTAAGATTAGGGCACGTCCAATAAAGATTCTAGAAGGAAAGGTCAAATGCAGAAAATGCAATAAAAAGGCATTTAGGCCATTAAAGAAAAAATAATTAGTTTAAATAAGATGGGAAAAAACAAAAATGGATTTTATTGTATATGATATTATTCTATTAATATTATTTGCAATTTTTTTATCATCATTTTTATATGTTGGAAGAAAAAACCTGAAGAGAGAAGGGCTGTTATTGTTATATAAAACAAGCTGGGGAATAAAATTAATAGAGAATATAGGAAAAAAATATAAAAAGACGATTAAGGCGCTAAGTTATGTATCCATTAGTTTAGGTTATGTACTGATGGCAAGCATGATTTATTTTTTATACCAAATAGTCAAAGTTTATATTTTCAGGCCAGACGTCGTAAGTGCAGTAAAGGTTCCTCCATTGATTCCTCTTGTTCCATATTTGCCACAGGTTTTTAAATTAGATTTTTTGCCTCCTTTTTATTTTACATATTGGATAATAATTATTGCTGTTATAGCAATAACGCATGAATTTTCTCATGGGATCTTTGCATCATTTAGCAATATTAAGATAAAAAAAACAGGATTTGGTTTTTTCCCTTTTTTCCTGCCTATATTCCTGGCGGCTTTTGTAGAACTTGATGAAGAAAGAATGGCAAAAAAACCAAAATTCATCCAGCTGGCAGTGCTCTCTGCAGGAACTTTTGCTAATGTTTTAACTGCAATAATTTTCTTTGTTATTTTCTGGGCTTTTTTTAGTTTAGCTTTTGTTCCTGCAGGAGTTGTCTTTGATGCTTATCCTTACACAACATTAGACGTATCAACAGTTATGAGTGTAAATGGCATACAATTAAGTGATCCATCTATAGAAAAGATAATTGAACTAACAAAAGAAGACGAGTTAAATAAAATAGTTGCTGATGGGAAAGTATTTGTCAGCACTAAAAATTCCTTGGAAAAACAATTAGCCATTGATGGGAATAAAATAAATTTATATTATGATTCTCCTGCAATAAACTCAAGAATAATAGGCGCTATTATTGAAATAAATGGAGTAAAAACCAACAGTATGGATAAATTTAAGGAAGAGATATTAAAATATTCTCCTGGAGACAAAATAAAAATAAAAACAGATGCTGGTGATGAAGGAGGAATTTTAGAATATGAAATTGTTTTAGGGGATAATCCTGAAGATCCAGGAAAACCTTGGATAGGGATTGCTTTTTTTGAAAGGAGTGGAAAAGGAATTAGCGGAAAGATTAGTGAATTAGTATCCTCATTTAGAGAACCTCATATATATTACAAGCCAAAATTTGGAGAATTAGGATTGTTTATATATCATCTGTTGTGGTGGATTATATTAATAAGCATAAGCGTTGCATTGGTCAATATGCTTCCTGTTGGAATTTTTGATGGAGGAAAATTCTTTTACCTAACAATATGGGGAATAACAAAAAGCGAAAAAAAAGCGAAAAAAGCTTTTGCGTTTATGACTTATCTTTTTTTATTAATAGTTATTGTCCTTATGGTATTCTGGGCTATTAATTTTAGGTAAAATTTAAAATAGGCTGTTTTTCTTTTAATAGAATGATTCCTAAAAAACTTAGAGATGTCTTGGAAAAGCAGCATTATAGACTTGTTGGAGGTCATTCAGCTGTGCAAATATGCAGATGGGCTAAAAAGTCGCTGAGGGAGGAGGGGGTTTGCTACAAAGAGAAGTTTTACGGCATTTCTTCGCACAGATGCTGCCAAATGACAACCTCTCTCTGGTGCCCAAATCAGTGTGTGCATTGTTGGAGGGCTATTGAGTTTACAACTGGAGACAAGATTAATGGGAAAATAAATGAGCCAAAGGAGATTATAGAAGAATGTATTTTGTCACAAAGAAAACTTTTAACAGGATTTAAAGGAAATGAAAAAGTAAATTTGAAAAAATTTAAAGAAGCCCAAGAACCAATGCAATTTGCTATTTCTCTTTATGGGGAGCCTACTACTTATAGCAAACTAGGAGAATTTATTTTAGAATTAAGAAAAAGAGGCAAAACAAGCTTTTTAGTAACCAATGGTTTGTATCCAGAAAAACTTAAAGAACTGAAAAGAAAAAAACAACTGCCAACGCAGTTATATATAAGCGTTAATGCTCCAGATGAAAAATTGTACAAGGGGTTTCACAGAAGCAAAAAGGAAGATGCATGGAAAAAACTTAATGAAAGCCTGAATATTCTTTCTGGCTTAAAAGGAAAAACAAGGACTGTTTTTAGAATAAATCTGGTTAAAGAATTAAATATGTCTAAAGAGTATATTCCCGGCTATGCAAACTTGATAAAAAAATCTAAGCCGCAATTTATAGAAGTTAAAGGATATATAAGTGTTGGTTTTGCCAGGCAGAGATTAGGATACGAAAGAATGCCCTGGCATCATGAAATTAAAGAATTTTCAAAAAAACTTTCTGACGAATTAAAAAAAATTGGCCAAAATTATAAAATTCTTGACGAAAGTGAGGTAAGCAGGGTTGTGGTGATGGGAAAGGATAAAAAGGAATTGAAGATTAAGAAAGTGGAGATATAATTTACAAATCAATAACTCCTTCTTTTGTTAATGCTGCAAACCTAATGCCAACAGGGAGGTTAATAAGAGCTGAAATAAGTGCCATATGCTCTTTTCCGTCACCAGAAGCTANGCTTAAAGCTACTTCTGTCCCGTTTATTTTTCCTTTTAATTTTTTTAGAATTTCCTCGCGAAGCTCTTTTATTTTCTGGTCTAAGTCTATTTTGATAAATTCAAATGGTTTTTGATGAGTGAATTGCTTTGCAAAGTCACCCCCAATAAGAATAACTTTATCCCACTCGCCATGGCTCATAAGCCCAGAAACCTGCGCCCATGTTCCTTTTCCTGTCGATAATAACGCTACAAGCTCCATTTTATAGTTCCAATCCAGATTTAATTGGTGGCCAAGCGTCTCCTGCAACATATCCTTGAGTAAACATCCAATTAAAATAATCATCTCTTAATCTTTCTGCATCTTTCTCACTAATAGATATAGCAATATAATTATCCTCAATAGAAATTCTATCATTATCTATATTCACATTATATTTTTTCAGTGAATCTTCTTCACCTGCAAGAACTTCAAGTTTTCCTGAATTAACTCTAATAACAATTCCATTAACATCCTTATCCTTTGGTTTTATATTATAATATTCCATAATCATAGACGATATAAAATAAACGTCTTTTTAAGTATTATTATAATTATTTATTTTTATCAAATAGATACTAAAAGAATTGTAAAACAGGAAAGTTTATAAATTAATTTAGCGGTTAAATTTTACCGTATAACTACATCCTTAACAGATAGCTGAAAAGTTCTAGGCTGTTGAGGCAGAATGTAGGAGGTAATTTGAATGGAAGGAGAAATTGAAAAACAATTAAAGACAATTTTAGCAGAATTAAGAAAAGAGAATCAAAGAAAGTTTGACCAGACTGTAGATTTGATAATTAATCTGCAAAAATATGATGTTAGAAAAAACCCATTAAACCTTTTTTTAAATATCCCAAATAAAATTAAAGATAAAAAAATTGCTGGTTTTCTGGAAGCTAAGCATAAAGATATTGATACCATAACATTGGAACAATTTAAGAAATATACAGATAAAAAATCAATTAAGAAATTAGTGAAGGATTATGATTTTTTTATAGCCCAAGCTAGTATAATGCCAAAAGTAGCTACAACCTTTGGGAGAATTCTCGGGCCAGTGGGTAAAATGCCAAGCCCTCAGTTAGGGGTGATAGTTAATGTTAATGATAAGATTATTAGTGAATTAAAAGAAAAAATAAATCACAGTGTTAAAATTAAAGTAAAAGAGCCGAGTATAAAACTTCCTATTGGAAAAGAGAGTATGAAGGATGAGCAGATTATTGAAAATATAACAAACATATATAATAACATTGTAAAAGAGCTTCCGAGAAATAAAGATAATATAAAAAATATAGAGATAAAATTTACTATGACTAAACCAAGAAAGATAAAAATGATTTAAGATGGCAATTAAAAAGACAGTACAAAATATACCTGAAAAAAAGACTAAAGCTGTAGCAGAGCTAAAAAATTTAATTAAAAATAAAAAGACGATTTTAATAGCGTCCATAAAAAATCTGCCGGCATCCCAGTATCAAGAGGTAACAAAAAAACTAAGAGAAAAAGCTGAAGTAAGAGTTCCTAAAAAAAATTTAATATTTAAAGCGATTGATGAATCTAAAAATGAAAATATTAAAAAATTAAAAGAGCAAATTAAGGAAGATGTTGCTATCTTGTTCTCGGATTGGGACGCCTTTGATTTAGCTTTTGAACTGTTAAAAAGCAAGAGCCGTGTAAAGGCTAAGCCTGGACAGGATGCCCCATATAATATTGAAGTAGAAGAAGGTCCTACAGATTTAATTCCAGGACCTGCTGTAAGCGAACTTGGATCAGTAGGAATTGAGATTAAAATAGAAAAAGGAAAAATTTATATTGCTAAGCCAAAAGTTATTGTTAAAAAAGGACAAAGGATATCCCGGGCAGCAGCGGATGTTATGTCAAAACTGGATATTAAACCGTTCTCAATTGGATTTATCCCTCTGAGTGCATTTGATTCTAAAGAAGGCAAATTATATGTAGGAATTGAAATCAACCAAGAAGAGACAATTAAAATGATCAAAGAAGCCTACTCAAAAGCACTGCCATTTGCTGTAGAAATTGGCTACCCTACATCAGCAACAATTTCTTTCTTAATAAGTAAAGCGAGTATACAAGAAAGAGCATTAGAAAAATTAATTCAAAAACATCAAACTCCTGAAGAGACTAAAATGAACAATGAATCTTCTGGGGAGGAAAAATAAAATGGAATATGTATATGCAGTGCTTTTGTTGCATAAACTAGGGAAAGAAATAAACGAAAAAAACATAAAAAGTGTTGTTGCAGCTACTGGTATCAGTGTTAACGAGGCCGCTGAGACCAAAATTAAATCGCTTGTCGCCAGTTTAAAAGATGTCGATATAAGCAAAGAGCTAGAAAGCGCTATTTTGACTGCAGCTGCTCCTGCAGTTGTTGTTGAAGCAGTTAAAGAAGAAAAGCCAAAAGAAGAGAAAAGAGAAGCTGCGGCAGAAGGACTGTCTGCTCTATTTGGATAATTTTATTTGTTATTCTTATAAGTAGGCAACTCCTATACTTTTAGTCTAGACTATAATAGATTAAATAATATTGATAATGGAAAAGATAGATTTTTACAAAATTACGGCAGTTTTATTTTTATTATAGTCAAGGACGCTGAAATTTAACCATTTGCGCCTTGACTATCAAGGAAAAGATATACAATTTGGTTAGTTATTTATGTCTTTCACTATAGCTATACTTTTTACACCGCAAAATTCAAAGATATGGCTTTATTTTTTTATTATAGACCTATTTTTTGGTGTTTTATGGTTTAGAAATCTGCATTATAATAGTTAGTCCGTTAAAATAACATTTTAAATAATGGCAAAATATTTATAATTCTAAAAATAATCTCTGACATATGATATGGAGTTTATATAATAAAGAAAAATTTCTGAAACCCCTTGTTTTTTCAAACAATAAAACACAGGAAGATATTGTTAAAGAAGTTCTTGAGGCTATTAAAGATGGGCATAAAATTATATTCATTCACGGCATGTGCGGAACAGGCAAAAGCGCCATTGCATTAAATATAGCAAAAGAATTGGGAAGAACAAGCGTTGTTGTGCCAATTAAAAACCTGCAAGAACAATATAAAAGGGATTATGAAGGGGATAAATACCTTTTAAAGAAGGATGGAGCTAAACTCAGGATTAATGTTATTACAGGAAGAAAAAACCATAAATGTAAATTTCTAGAAGAAAATCAGAATATTTTTGTAAACATTAAAAAAGAAATAAATGCCAAACTTAATGATATTTTTGAAGGCAAAGAAAAAGAAGAAAATACTGAAAAAGATTTGTCTGCAGATAATAACAATATTCCATGCAAAATTGAAATTAAAGAAAAAAATTTAGATAAAATTAAGCATTACTTAAAACAGAATAAAAATATAAATTTAAAGGATTTTAACAGCATAAAAGATGTGAAAAGAGCATCAGTAGCCAGTGTTTGCCCTTATTGGTGCCCTGTTATCCCTTCTGAATATGAATTGTCAGGCAAGGGATTTGAAAATTCAGTTAAGAGAAAATATAAAGGATTAAACAACACAGAATTTATATTTTACCTAAGGAAAAATGGATGCAGGTTTTATGAGCAATTTAATTATTTTATTGATTCTGATGTTATTGTTTTTAACTCATTGAAATATAAATTAGAGTCTGTGTTAAATAGAAAACCCTCGACAGAAGTTGAGATAATAGACGAGTGCGATGAATTTCTTGACAGCTTTTCTAATAATAAAAATTTAAATATTGACAGGCTGCAAACCTCCCTAGCATACATCACTAATTTTGATGATTATACTATAGGATTTATTAAAGAAATTTCAAGTATATTAGACCAAATAAAAAACAATGAAAAGGTGCGCAAAGCCGGGGAGTCCAAAGAAATAATCCCAATAAGAGAAACAGGAATTTATGATTTAATCAAAATATTCCTTAAGAATTCAGAAATTTTTTATGATATTGATGAAGATAATTATCTTATAGAGATGTTAGAAGTAGCTGAAATTTTTGACAGCTGTCTCGAAGATAGTTATGTCAGCTTTACTAAGAAAGATAATAATCTGATAGCTAATATTGTTACTACAGATTTAGAAAAAAGATTTAAGGAGATGGTTAACAAAAATAAAAGACTAGTTTTAATGTCAGGAACTATACATTCTAAAGAAGTTTTAGAAAATATTTTTGGCTTGAAAAATTTCAAGATAATCGAGGCTGAAACTCAAAAACAGGGGTCTATTAATATAATAAGAACCGGTTTGGAAAGAGACTGCAGGTATTCTAATTTTTCCAATGGAAAACTGGCGAGAAAAGATTACTTGAAATCATTAAGTGAATGTGTTAAGAGAGCCAAAAGGCCTTCACTGGTTCATGTAAGCGCTTTTGCAGATTTGCCCTCAGAACAAGAAATTAAAGAATATAATATAAATAATCTCATTAGCAGAGAAAAGCTGATGGAAATCCAGAATAATGATAAGAATGGAAAATTAATTGAAGAGTTTAAAAAAGGACTGACAGATATATTATTTTCAACACGTGCGTCAAGGGGGATAGATTTTCCTGGGGAGCAGTGCAACAGCATCATATTCACAAAATATCCCAACCCCAATGTTCAAGATGCTTTTTGGAAAATATTAGCAAAAACAAAACCGCAGCATTACTGGTACTTTTATAAAGACAAGGCAAAACGGGAATTATTGCAGAAGATTTATCGAGGATTGAGATCAAAAGAAGATAAAATTCAGCTGTTGAGCCCTGACTCTAGGGTGCTGGAAGCTTTTGAGGAGCCCATGTAGCTCATGTAAGGAACCTACGGTTCCTTGATGTCAAGAATCAAAGATTCTTGAGCACCGTCAAGGATTCGCATCCTTGAGGCAATCAACCTCCCTTAAATTTCTATTAACAAAATAAATATTAAATTAATTTTTTAATCCAAGATATAATATAATCATTAAGCTTCTGTAGCTCAGTTGGTTTAGAGCACCGCACTCGTAATGTGGAGGTCCCGGGTTCAAAGCCCGGCAGAAGCTTGTTAATATGATATTCTATACGTCTACGTCATTTAGATATTTTTCGTTGATGTAGATGTAATAATTGTTTTGGTTTGAAAAAGCAAAAGGCCATGGGTGCAAATCCCATCATGGGCTTTTGAATAAAAAATGCCTCCGCCATGTCCTAAAAATTTCTACAAAATTTTGGGAACTTCAACCCCATTGGAGATTGAAATAATTAAACCTGGAATAAACAGGTTAGATAATTTAAAACGCCTCCGCCAGGAATCGAACCTGGATGCCACGAGGGCCCGGTTTTCTTGAGTTCTTATACTAAGGGAAATAAGGGAAAGGTAGCGTTAGGAAAACCGTAGGTTTTCCCACGTTCTCAAGACCGGTGCAATACCATTATGCGACGGAGGCTTATGTTAAATTAAACAAAAGGGTTTTTTAAAAGTATTTGCTTTGGCTATAATAGAAAAATTGATTAAAAGATAATTATAAAATTAAAAAAGAATTAACTGTATCTTATTAGAAAATTATCTCAGAGTATAAATTGATAAATCATATACCAAATAATCTTTTCCACCATGGCTTTTTTATTGTTATGGCCTTGTCATTCTCATTGATTATCTCGTGAACTATTGTTGGCTTTTCTCTTAAGAGAGGCGCTTTTTCAGCTAATTCTTTATGCACCTGCAGAATAGCTCTGTCTATTACAGTGCGTGAATATCCCTGCGATATCAAAGCGAATCTTAAAGATTCCTCTGTATATCCTTTTGAAAGGTTTTTTATAAGATAAGATATGATTCTTTTAGTTGTTGGATTCTCTGCCATTTTAAAAATAGAAATTCAGGGTTTAAAAAATTAGCTGTTTTTGACTTTTGTATAAGTTCAGGATATTCCTACCACTTCAGTATATAAATTTGATTCACTTCGCTCACAATCTCTGGATAAAAATCAGGCTTCGCCAGGATTTTCACTTTAAAAATATTAACATAAAAATATCAGCGTCGATTTTAGAGTAATATTCTTAAGCAAGTAGTCTGCCAATTAATTTTCGTTTTTACTTAGGATATGTGTTATAGCACATATATTTTGGACTTAATCTAATTTTATCGGCTTTTTATCCATATAAAACCTTAATGCTTGATTAATCCTTTCTTTTGACTCTGAATAAATTGTTAAAATATTCTGTCCTTTTTTAACTTTTTCTCCTACATGATGATACAAATAAATTCCAGAGAATTTATCTATAGGGCATCCCAAAACTCTTGATAAATAATTTATTTTTTTATTGTCAATTTCTTTAATTCTCGAGGTTTTTTTAGCTACTATATCTTTGCTGAACCTTGCTAAATTTATTTTATTCGCCCTATCTAAAGACCCTTTTTGAGCCTTAATAATCTGCTTGAATTTAGCAAAGGCTTTTCCTGAATATAATAAATCTGAAGCAAGTTTAATTCCTTTTCTTTTTTTCACCACGCCGGTTAATTCCAGCAATTCCCCTGCCAGAAACAGGGCTTTTTTTTCTAAATCTTTTGGCCTTTCTTTTTTTTGGTCTAAAACTGCTATGATATCCAACAGCTCAAGTGCAGGGCCGATACCATTACCAATTGGCTGACTTCCATCTGTCAAAACAACATTTAATTTTTTGTTGAATCTTCTGCCAATTTGTTCAAATTTTTTCTTTAAATTAACTGCTTCTTTTTTTGATACTTTTGCAGTTTTTCCGTAAGGGATATCTATTAAAATATGACTGCTTCCAACAGCCAGTTTCTTTGACATAATTGAAGCAATTAGCTGTGCTTGAGGGTCTATTTTAAGCTCTTTTTCTATACGTATAATTTTAGAGTCTGCTGGAACTATTCCAAGTTCACCTCCAACCATACACGCATTTGTTTGTTTTAGTATTCTTTTAATTTCTTTTACTGAGAAATCTATTTTTGCAATTGTCTCAATTACATCTGCTGTTCCTGCTGCACTCGTTATTGCCCTTGATGAAGTTTTTGGCATTATTAATCCTGCGGCTGCACAAATAGAGACAACAATTGGTGTTGTCCTATTCCCTGCTATTCCTCCTATACTATGTTTGTCTGCTATAACTTTATATCTTAGATTAAGCTTATTTCCAGAATCTAAAATAGCATTTGTTAAATAAACAATTTCATTCATATCCATTCCGCTGTTATGCATTGCAGAAATAAACAAGGCTATTTCTGCTTCAGACAAAGAATTGCTCATAACATCTTTAATAATTTCTTCAATCTTATCCTTAGATAATTTTTTTTTGTCTAATTTTTCCTTTATATAATTCAGGCTTTTAGGGGCATCTGCAAGATTTACATCAACTTTCTGCCCTTCTTTTAGGTTAAGAATTTCTTTGATTTCAGAAGATACAGCTATCTCGTTTTTCTTAACAATAACACCCATAATATCTACAATTGTAGATATCTCTCTTGAAGGGTGAGAGATGGCCCTTATAGAGATTCTGTCTTTTGGATGAACACCAATCTCACTTGCTGTTTTTTGATTTAACATAACAACAGGTATTCCTGCAGACCATTTCCATAATTTAGCTTTTAGTTCCATTTTTCCTCTTTTTTTAAAACAAGATTATTTTTTCTGCTCTGTTGTCTGAATAAATACTCCAGGAATACGTTTATCCCGATATATTTCCAAAATAATTAAAAGATAGGCTAGTATAAGTGGGCCGAGTATAAAACCCAAAATTCCAAAAGAGAATAATCCGCCGATCATTCCTATTAATACTATTGAAGAGTTCATATTCACATTTTTGGATACTATTAAAGGCCTTAAAAAAATATCAATATTTGCAGAAATAACTCCCATTACAGCAATGCCAACAGCGGGTGTAGTGTTTCCGGCTATGAATAAATATATTACAACCGGCACCCATACAATACTTGTTCCTATTATTGGGAATATTCCTGCAGCAATTGCAAGGATTGTCAAAAGCAAAGCATTTGGAGCTTTGAAAACGAAAAAACCAATGCCTGCAATAGCTCCCTGTATAATACCAATTATAAACTGCCCATAAAGAACAGAATAAGTAATGCTCTGGGTATAATTAAATAATTTTTTTTCTACATCCTTTGAGAACGGCAAGAAACTTTTAATATATGCTATAAGCTTTTCTTTATCCCTGAGTACAAAATAAAAACTAAAAAGAGCAACTAAAAATTGCAGGGATAGCGCTGGAAAATTCAAGATTAATTGAGAGAAAGAGGTCACTAAAGAATTTGCTACTTTAGTGATGAAAGATTCTATAATACTGCCTACTTCTACTGAAAATTGTTCAGAAGCAAACACAGATGGCAGAATTTCTTTCAAAGGAGTTACTATATCCAATTGCTGAGATTCAATATAAATTTTGACTGATTGGTTTATTATAATTGGGGTTAAAAACCACAAAGGCAAAATAATAAGAATAGCTAAAAGAACACAAATTATTATNGCTGAAAGATTCTCGCGTTTTGTTTTTTTATAGAGGAAATTATACACTGGCATAAAGATAAATGCCAAAATAAACCCCCATACCACTGAAAGTATTATCGGCTTTAAAATAAAAAATGATAAAACTAAAAGAGATATAAGGATAATTACAGTTATAATCTTTTTAATGTATTCATCTTCCATATGTTATTTTAGGGAGGTTTTATTATCTATAAATAGTTATTTTAAATTTATAAACTTTTGTCAAGATTTTTTTATATCAAAAACTCCTTGAGTTTTACTGCCAGCCACAGAAATCTCAAAAATTAAAAATTTTTGGGACTATCAAGAACAGAGTTCTTGAAGTTTTTAATTTCTGTCTCTTCGGGTTTTGCTGTCATGAAGATAAAGTATGTGGTTTTCGCCTCCAACATTTCGGACATCAAAAAGTTTCTTTATTGCATCGTGTATTGTTAAGTCTTCGGGACTTTTTTAAAGTTCATTCTCTTTAAGATTTTATGGATAATCTTACAAAAAAACAGCGAAGCTATAATATGTCGCAGATTAAAAGAAGCCATACAAAACCAGAACTTAAATCAAAAAAGATGTTTAAGAGATTTAAACATAATCCTAAAGGATTTTTCGGCAATCCAGATTTTATAAATATTGTAAAGAAAACAGTTATCTTTATTGACGGCTGTTTCTGGCATAAATGCCCAATTCATTACAAACAGCCTAAATCAAATAAAAAGTATTGGTTGCCTAAATTAGAAAGAAATACGATAAGAGATAAAGAAATTAATACTGCATATAAAAATTCTGGCTGGAAAATTGTGAGAATTTGGGAACATGAATTAAGATAAGTTTTTCTGGGGGTTTATTCTTCCACCCTCTAAAACTATTCTTATATTTTCAGCTACTCTCTGGATAACTGGCACAGTTACGCTGTTTCCCGCCTGATGATATAATTTGCTGTCTGCTAAATTAGGGAGCTTGAAACTCTTTGGAAATCCCTGCAGTAAAAAGCATTCTTTAGGGGTTAGCTTTCTTATTCCTTTATGGTTTTTTATTATTGGGACATTGTGACCTCCGAGTCCCATGTTTGCTGTTAATGTCGGCACAACACCTTTCTTATTTGCCCTTACATATTTTCTCCGCCATTGATAAACGGTAAATTCAGAATTAATATCATTCTTTATTTTTTCATAAAGTGGCTTGTCATTATAGTAATATTTATCATCTTCTTCGTTTGCTGTAAGCTCCCTGAAATTTTTAGTCAGCGGTATCTCCTTGGGAAAATCAAAGGCTTCTGCTTTTGCCTTGTCTAAAAATCCGACGATAAAAATTCTCTCTCTGTTCTGCGGAACATTTCCATGCGTCATGCTGTTAAGAACTTCTGCTTTAATGTGGTAGCCTAAATCCTCTAAAGTTTTTTTAATAACTTTGAATGTTTTACCTTTGTCGTGTCCTTTGAGATTTTTAACATTCTCTAATAAGAAAGCTTCAGGTTTTCTTTCCTCTAATATCTCTGCAATTCTAAAGAATAAATTTCCTCTTTCTTCATTAAAGCCTTTCCTGTATCCAGCAATAGAAAAAGCCTGACAAGGAAAACCCCCGAGCAGAATATCAAATTTTGGAATTTCTTTTAAGTCAATCTTCCAAATATCTTTAACAGTTAATTTAGGCTCTGAAAAGTTTAAATCATAAGTATCTTTGCATGTCTTATCAAAGTCATTCGCAAAAACTGTTTTAAATCCAGCCTTTTCAAAACCTAATCTAAAAGTCCCGTAGAGTTAGCAGAACAATTGCATCGCAAAACATTTATAAGCAAAATTTGGCAAAATTAAATATGGATTTTATTAAAAAAATAGCTGAAGGAAAAATTGACGACGCTGTGCACCTTCAGTTCACAAAATTCAGTAAAGGGGAGTTTAGAAATCGTGCACTAATAAATGCTAAACAGTCTAAAGGCCATTATACTATAAATACCGGCCCAGAATTTGCTAATGATTTAGTGATGGAAGTTGCTAAAGAGGTTGGGGACAATAAAGTTAAAGTTAGTGGTGTTATTGTTTCTACTAGCAACTTGTCTAATAAATTGGATTATAAGGAAGTTAAACAGTTTCAGGGCGTTAAAAAATATATTATTGATAAAGAAATGACAGGAGAGGATATTATCAATTTATTATATGAATTTCCAAAGGCTTTTTTCGCACTAAGTTTTAATTCATCAAAAACTAATCTTAAAATAAAACCGAAGATGCCTACTTCAGGTAAATCTGGTAAAAATTCTAAAGAAGGACCAAAGGCTGATTTTTGTAAAATCGTTACTAATAATTCTGAACTTGCAGGAAGTTTTATATTTGAAAACCCTAATTTCCAAAAAGCAGAAGTGAATCATACTTATATTATTGAAAAGATAATTATTCCTGATTCTATTAAAAATGAAAAAGATTATGCTAAAATAAGAGAGATGTCAAGGCGAAGGGGTAGGGTTGTAAGAATTGCAAATATTGATGGAAAAGAAATAAAAAGAGAAATAGAGTTTGAAGCTTGATTTAAAGAAAATTTTCAAAACCATAAAGGAATAAGCTTTAAAAACCTCTTTTTTCTCAATAATTCATTCCAGGGTAGGTATTAAAATGATATCCGCTATTGACAAATATAAGAAATGGCACCACCAAAATCACCGAGAAAAGGAAGTTTGCAATTTTGGCCTAGAAAAAGGGCTAAAAAGTTTTTACCTAGTGTGAACTGGAGAGCTATTCCTCGTAATATTTCTGAAAAAGGCCTTAGAGGTTTTATATGTTATAAAGTTGGTATGAAAACTGCTCTTGTCAACGATAACAGCCCTGATTCTATGACCCAAGGAAAAAGGATTGCTGTTCCTATTACTATAATTGAATGCCCACCAATGAAGATTCTTTCTGTTAGATTTTATAAAAATAATATAGTTGCAAAAGATGTTCTAGCAGAAAACCTTGATAAAGAGATCAAAAAGAAAATAAAAATCCCAAAAAAATCCCCAAATAAAATTGACGGAGTCAAATTAGAGGATTATGATGATATTAAGATTATATGTTATTCTCTTGTCAAGAAAACAGCTATAAAGAAAAAACCTGACTTAGCAGAAATAGATATTAGCGGAAGTTTGGAAGAGAAACTTAATTTTGTTAAAGAAAATTTAAATAAAGAACTTTCAATTCTAAGCTTTTTTGAAAATGGGCAGCTTGTTGATTTTAGAGGGCTTACAAAAGGCAAAGGATTTCAGGGGCCTGTTAAAAGGTTTGGAATACGATTAAGATCTCACAAATCTGAGAAAGGTATTAGGAAAGTTGGAAGTATAGGGCCTTGGCATCCAGCACATGTATCATTTAGAGTAGCTATGGCAGGGCAATTGGGTTTTTTTACAAGAGTTCTTTACAACAATAAGATAATATATGCTGGAAAAATCAGCGATGACAAGTATAAAGATAAACTAAAAAACATAAAGAATTATGGGAATGTTAAAACAGATTATGTAATTGTAAAGGGATCTGTGCAAGGCCCGGCAAAAAGGCAGCTTTTAATTAGCAACCCTCTTAGAGAAACTAAAAGAACTAAAAAGAAAAACTATGAATTTGTAGAACTTAATTAATTAAAATGGCTAAAGCTAATATTTTAGATATAAACGGAAATAAAACAAAAGATATAGTTATGCCTAGATGGTTTTATGGAAAGATTAGAGAGGATATTGTCTCTAAAGTTATTGAAGCAAAAAAGATTAAACAGCCTTATGCACCATCAATTTTAGCTGGAAGACAGTCTTCTGTAAGCGGTAAGATTATTCACCAGAGGCATGTTTGGAAAAGCCAGTATGGAAGAGGTATGTCCCGTGTTCCTAGAAAAACTATGTCCCGCAGAGGAAATCAGTTTAACTGGGTCGGCGCAACTGCACCTAATACCCGCGGAGGAAGAAGAGCCCACCCTCCTAAAGTTCTTTCTATGATAAACACTAATAAAATTAATAAAAAAGAGCTTAAGATAGCATTTATATCTGCATTAAGTGCAACTGCTGATGTTAATTTTGTTGTTAAGAAATATGAAACACTTAAAGGCAAAAAAATAGATTCTGCAAAACTCCCATTGGTGGTTGAATCAAAAATTATCGGATTAAAAACTAAAACATTTATTGATGCTGTAAAAACAATTTTAGGAAAGGATTTATTTAGTATTGCTGTTAGAAAAAAAGCTCAAAGAGCTGGCAAGGGCAAATTAAGAGGAAGAAAGTATAAAAAAACTGCCGGTGTTCTTTTTGTAACTGGAAGCGAAGAAAAGTTAAAATCGGGTACCTTTGAATCTATCTCTGCTAAAGGATTAAGTATAACAGATTTAGCCAAAGGGGGATTAGGAAGATTAACTATCTATACTGAAAAGGCTATTAAAGATATTGATGATAGATTAAAAAGCAAAATGGTAAATATTAAGGAGATTAAAAAATAATGAAAATTAAAAATTTACAAAGAATAAGGAGGAAATTCAAATATGAAGCCGATTGTTACTGAAAAAGCAGTTATGATGATAGAAACTCAGAATATTTTAACATTTGAGGTTGATAGGAGATTAAATAAAGATGAAATTAAAAAAGAAATTGAAAAACTTTTTGGAGTTAAAGTAGAAGAGATAAGAACATTGATTAAAGGTTCTAAAAAATATGCTTATGTTAAATTAAAAAAAGATTTTCCAGCAGTGGATATTGCAACAAAATTAGGGCTTATATAATTAAATTAAAATGGGAAAAAGAATAATTCAACAGAGAAGAGGAAGGGGAACAAATACTTATAAAGTTAGAAAAAAAGCATTTGTATACAGACTGCAATATCCTAAATTTTTAAGTGGAGAAGGCACAATAATTAGATTATTCAGTTCTGCAGCCCATACTACTCCTTTGGCAAAGATTATTTACACTAAAGGGGAATTTTATATTCCTGCTTTTAAAGGAATGGTTGAAGGCCAAAAAATTAGCCTTGAAAATAAAGAAATTAAGGATGGAAATATTCTGAAACTTAAGGATATTCCTGTAAAAACAAAAGTTTATTGTGTTGAATCAAAGCCAGGAGATGGTGGAAAGTTTATTAAGAGTGGGGGCAATTCAGGAACAGTTTCAAGAAAAATAGGGGAAAGGATCTTTGTATTAATGCCTTCAAAAAAAGAAAAAGGGTTTAATACTAACTGCAGAGCGATTATAGGGGTTTGTGCTGGAGCAGGAAGGAAAGATAAACCTATTATTAAAGCCGGCAAACAGCATTATATTAAAAAATCAAAAAATAAATTATGGCCTAGGACATCTGCAGTAAAAATGAATGCTATAGACCATCCGTTTGGCTCTGGCAGGGGCAAAAGAATTAAATCAAAAATTGCAAAGAGAAATGCTCCTCCTGGAGCAAAGGTTGGATTAATAAGGCCAAGAAGGACTGGTAAAAGGAAGTAAAAATGATAGAACAAGAATTAAGAAAAAAAGAATTTGTTTATAGGGGAAAGATTATAGACGAACTTAAACAAATAAATATTCGTGAATTTGCAAAATTAACCACCTCTAGACAGAGAAGAGCTATTTTAAGAAATTTCCAGGAGATAGAAAATTTTGTAAATAGGTGCAAGTCTAAAATAAATAAAAACAAAAAAATAAGGACTCATAAAAGGACAATTATTATTGTCCCAGAAATGATTGGGATGAATATTCAAGTTTATAATGGGAATAAATTTATCCCTGTACAAATTATTGGAGAAATGCTTGGACACCGGCTTGGAGAATTTGCTCCTTCAAGAGGCAGAATAACACATAGCAAGTCTGGTGTTGGTTCAACCAAAGGAAGCAAAAGTAAATCTAAGAAATAGATAAAATGAATAACCCCGCCCTAAAGGGCGAGGTATCAATAGATAAAATGTTAAAAAATAAATTAACAAACCCAAGGTTGAGAAGAAGTAATGTAGTGCTG
>C687J35174_10000989_pt1 | contig 41723 bp, 39 predicted proteins | sample RifCSPhighO2_01_FD_35174 | JGI IMG/M metagenome (IMG submission 35174) | reverse complement strand
CAAAACTCATAACCCACAAAAAACAGACCGGCCCACGAACTGAATCGTGGGCCGTTCCCTATCTCGCCTAGAAGCGTAAGGTCGCTTTGAGTCGGTTTAGGTCAAGGAGCAGCTCTAAAGCGTTGGGGGAACCGTGGATAAAAAGGTTTGCATTGACCATTGCGTCATACGCCACCCCCTCGCCATTATCTACTGCAACGGCGAGCCCACCGGCCTTCTTTGCCGCTTCCAGCATCCTTCGGTCGTTATTGCCGTTACCGAAGACGGCAACATACTTTGCGCCTCCGACTTCGGCCAGGTACCTCTCTTTCTAGACATCATGGTCCTCATACCATAAGGTATCAAAAAGTCAAGACGCCTCGAAGGGCGCCCCAAAAAACCTTCCCTACCTACGCTAGCAGTCCTGGCACCGCTTGATTATCTGGGAGGTGGAGATGCCCTCATGGTAGCTTAGAAACACCACCTTGCCTCCGAGTTCCGCCATCACCTCCGCTCCCGGAGGCGTTTTCCCTTCCTCCCAGTTGGCCCCCAGCCCTTTGGCAAGAATGTGGGGTTTATATTTCTTCAGGTTTGTGTCTGGCGCAAGCTCGTGTTGCAAAACTACATCATCAACAAATCGAAGAGCTCTTAGCATCTCCATGCGCTGCTCTTGGGGGATAATGGGCATACGTTTGAAGGACTTTGAGACCTCGTCCGTGAATACGCCTACCATGAGCTTGTCGCCGAGCACCTTTGCCTCCTGGAGAAGCTGGACATGCCCTACATGAAGCAGGTCAAAGACACCGTAGGTATATACTATAACCTGTTCTGCCATACATTCTTATGTATAGTACGCATCTCCCTAGAGGTCAAATTTTCGCAACCAGAGTTCTGCGAGCAGAAACCGCGAAATATCCGTTTCCATGACCTGGCGGCTCCCTCCAAGAAACGTCCGATAGAGCCCGAGGAGCGCCTGCTGATCTACAAGCCCCCTTTTGGCAAGCCTGCTGTTTTGAAATGCCTTAAAAATGTGCTCCTTAAGATCTTCTTTGAGCCACTTTGCTTCCGGATTCAAGAACCCCTGTTTATCTCTGCGCCAGGCAATCTCACGAGGGAGCTCGTGCATCGTCTTTCTCAAGGCAAACTTCATCCACCCATTCCTGATGCGCAAAGAGTTTGGCATGCGGAGGGCGAAATCCACCAAGCGGTAGTCCAAAAAAGGAAGACGCACCTCCATGGAATGCTTCATGGCGTTGCGGTCCTCATAATGCGTGAGCGCTGGCACGGTGTAGCGCTCAACGTCTGCCTTCTGACGCTGAGCGAGCGACTCTGATTGCCAGAGGGGTTTTAACTGCAGGTCTTTGCGCAGCACCCGGCTCACGGGGTCGCGCCATCCGCGATAATACGGGATATAGCGCTTCGCTTCCGCCAACGAGAGCTGCCACAAGACGGTATGATGAACCAAAGAACCAAATACCTCCTGCGCAGTTTTTACCAGTTTTCCCTGCAAAAGCAGTTCTTTCAAGTAAAAGATAAAGAACTTCCGGTACCCGCCCAGAATCTCGTCACCTCCCTGCCCGCTCAAAAGCACGGTGATGTCTGTATCNTGCTTTATGGCGGCCAGCATGCGCTCATGCAGTACCACGTTCATGCCGCCAAAGGGTTCGTCTTGGTGCCATATCACGTCTTCCAATGCTGCCCAGGACTCTGCTGGCTGGGGGCGAAATTTCTGGACATTCAATCCTCCTTTCTCTGCGAGTATATCAATGAATCGTTCTTCTGAATACCGTGGGTCTTGAGAAGCAACTCCAAAGCACCGGATGTTGTCTTGCATGGCGTTTGCTGCCACCGCAATGCTGGAAGAATCCAGGCCGCCGCTCACAAGTACGCCCACGGGGACGTCGCTCCTCAGACGAATGCGCACGGAATCTAAAAATAGCTCGCGCATCCTGGCAAGAGCTTCCTGCTCTTTTAAAGGAATATCTTCTTGGCCAAAATCCCAGTAGGGCCTTTCTTCTGTCTTGCCCGTGGAGAGGTCTATCACAAGGGAATGGCGGGGCTTTAACTGCCAGATGCCTTGAAAAAAGGTTTCGGGATGTGAAGAATCAATGAGTGCCTGTTTAAGGTAACTCAGGAGCACTGACTCGTTTATGCCTTTCTTTGCCTGAAAAGGGAGCAATTGCTTTACCTCTGAAGCAAACAACAGTGTTCCTTTTTCTTGGATATAATATAGAGGTTTTATGGAGAAACGGTCCCGGGACAGCACTACCTTTTTGCTGGGCACATCCACTAAGGCAAAAGCCCACATGCCGTTCATTCTTGCGAATCCCGCTTCCCCCCAGGCCTTGTACGCGTTCAGGATTACTTCCGTATCCGTATTCGTCTTGAATTCCTGCCCGAGGCGTCGCAGTTCCTCCCGCAACTCCACATAGTTGAAGATTTCTCCGTTGAATATAATCCATACGTTTCCGTCGTTCGTCATGGGCTGCACGCCCTCTTCTGAAAGATCAATAATGCTAAGGCGGCGGTGCCCAAGATATATACTCCCCTCTTTTAACGCAAAGGTTTTCTCCCCTACGGCGTCAGGACCACGGTACGAAACCTTGTCTCTGGCCTTTTGGAACCTGGCAAGCTCCTCAACAGAAAAGGAGCCCCGGGGACGAATGGCGCCGAATAATCCGCACATATTTAACCGGCGGGCTTTTTGCGCATAGACCTTTTCCGGACTGCCGCAAGCTTACGCAGATCGCGAGCTATCTGTCCATAGTTGTTCTTGTCTCGCTGTTCTATCGCAGATCCTATGTCTCCTGGAATGGTATTACGCAGATACGAAACCACAAATCGTATATTTTCGTCTGCCAGATTCTCTCGCGCCACACCCCTTTTTCTATCTCTAAGGATGTACAAGCGCAGTTCATCCATATTCCTTGGATTCCGGCAAAGAGGATGATATTCATAAAAAACATTTCCCAGGGCATATGCCGGTTTCCCTCTCATAGCGGCCTCCATGCCCGCCGTCCCTGTTAGAGTAATCACGCCATGGCAGTTGCCGATAAGTTCTTCTATGGACTCATAAGGAACAATGAGAACCGTGTTTGGAATATTCTGAATCTTTTGATAGAAGGAATCGGCTTTTGAACCAACGGCGTTTGCATTTTCTTTTACATAGAGCTTGCAAGGAAAAGGGAGCTGAAAAGCAACGTTCCGAATGGTTGCCGCTTGATCTGAATACTCCATAGCTTGCACGGACGTAGAGGCCTCTGGCTGTACGTGGAGAGGGAAGAGATAAAACTCGTCTGACCGGTTTGCCCTTTGATAGAAATCCTTCTGAAAAACAATACGGAGCTGGCGAACAATAAGGTTTCCAGGGGCCCTAAAAGCTGTACGAAAGCGGTTCTCGCTCTCAAAATCAACATCTTTGAACCTCGGCCGTTCCCAAAAATAGCGAAGAAGCGGCCTCCCAATCTCACGGAGGCGGTTCACATAGTGTCTAATATATCCAAAAGGCGTGAAACGAATCTTTACGGTTCCTGTATTCCCGTAGTAAAGCGAGAGCTGTTTGTCGCCAAGAAAATAGCGGATAAAGCGGCGGGCAAATCGCAGTTCCTCTTGGGAAATGTCTTGAAGGCGCAGGCGCTCGAAAGTTTCGCAAAAGCGCCTATCGGTGTATTCGGAATCTTTTATCTCAAGACGGCCCGCAATCCGAGCATCTGTTATCCCAAGATAAGGAATACCATAACGCACAGAGAGTGCATACGCTATCTCAGCTCCCGTCCCCGTAGGCGGTTCAAAGAGAATGGCATCGGGGCATTCCTCTGTGAAAACATGCTCAAAAAACTGCTCATCCTGGGCCAGACGCCTCCTGGAGGGCTCGTATCCCCATGGCCAGTTCTCCAATCGGTCAAAGTTGGCGTAGAGGGGGCGCCAAGAGATGTTCTCGTAGTCCCGGCGCGAGGGGTCGTAGTGCTCCAACAGCCAATCGGCCTTGGAAACCCAGTGCGCTTTCGCAGGGAAGTGACGGAGTTTGTCATACTCCGCGAACTTGCTCTGCAAGAGCAGTACGCACTCGTCTCCCTGTTTAAGCAGGCGGGAAGTGAGCTTGCCGAGAAACTCCATTAAAAAGGGGGCTTCGCTCACGATAATGCACCACTTCATCCCCAAGCTAGTTAAGGTTTGCGATGTCTTTCAGCATGCTTGTCATGCGCTCCAGAGCTCCTCTCCTGAAAAACTCCTCTCCGGGTTTCTGCCGCATCTCAGGCCCCCTCTTGAGCGCATCTTGTATATCATGAGGGGAATCCACAAGACAAGCATACCCGAGTTTCACAAGGTACTCCATTTCTTCCACCCCCGGAATATTGAACAGGAACGTGCGCAGTCCAAACTCCAGTCCCTCGTGCACTGCCGTGGAACTTACTCCCACCTGGACCTCCGACTCCGCAAGCAAGAGATACAAGGGTTTTTCGTCGTCTACAACAACTTCCAGCCCCGCACCCGCAAGATGAGGATACCGCTCTTTCCACACGCCGCTTTCACTCGGATGCAGCTTGTAAACAATGTGCCACTCGTCTCCGAGAAGCTCAGCGAGCTCAAGCGCAAAACGTGAAAGTTTTCCTCCAAATGTCAATCGGGAGAAAACCAGAATCTGCCTCTTTTTTTCTCTGTGCTGATACCTTGGCCACTCCCGTTCAAAGTAGGGGAACCCCACGCTCTTCACCTTATCTCTAGGAAGGGAAAACGCTATGGTGTTTTTCCAAAAGTCCCCAAAGGTGAGAAAATAGTCAGGAACATACTGGGCGCTACGTTTTTCCTCTTCATAGGACCATGCCAGGTTGTAACGATTGGACGTGCCCTGCTGCAACTCAACAACGGGAATCCGGAGTTCCTTGCATGTCTTTATGAGCGCCACCGCTCCCGGCGGCTCTACGATAACAACCGCTTTGGGCGCCGCCTTGCGCAAAAGAATCCTGTAGAATGGGAGGAGTGTCCTCGTCCTTTCCAGTTCTTGCGCAAGCTGGACCTGAAGGTTCAAGCGCGTTCCAAACTCCTTGTTCAGACGTTCCTGCGCCGTGTCCAAGAGCTCCCGCTCCTGTTGAGAGAAGCGCACTCGCCCCATGCCAAAACGGCGCGCCACCACCGAACAAAGCTCAATAAAGTCAAAGTAATAGAGGTGGCGCGTTTTGACGGGCATGGGCACCGGCCTCCCGAATGGAGGACGCTCCACCATACTGCATCGGATTCCCTCTTGCTCCAGCCGGTCAATAAGGGGGTCGCAGTAGGGGTTGTGCCACCGGCCATCCTCCTGGAGATGTCTCCGATACATGCTGAAAAACAGGAGGTCGACGCGGGGAGCAAAAAAGGGATTGCGCAAAAGTGAGTGCCGCGCCACATGCACAGCTATGCTAACCAGGACACCCAAATGCCGCCTGCCGGGAGGCATTTTCTTGGTATACATGCCTGTTTCGCCCAGTATTTTCCGTTGTGTGCTTGAACGTATGAGCTCCCAAAAGGGCTCCCCCGCCACCCTCCAGCCAAAGAGGTCCAGCTCTTCTTCAATGGCGAGAATCTTTTCAGTCACTTCTTTCAGCCCCATTTTTGATTTCAGAATATGCTCAACAACATCCCTCGCCACTCCTTCTCCTCCGCTCTTTTCTGATACGTAATCCGCGTACTTTCGCACCTCCCCAGCCGCATTGCTGGGGGCGCAACTGAACCCAACCTTGCGCAAGAGAGGCAAATCCTGCACATCGTCTCCAATAAAGCACACATTGCGGAACCCCAGACCCGTTTTCGAAAGAACCTCCGCCAAGTCCCTTTCCTTATCCTTGGAGCCCAAGATTACGTAGTCAACATGGAGCTCTTGTGCGCGCTTCCGTATGGCTCCGCTGTCCCTTCCCGACAAAAACGCGGTCTTCATGCCCGCCTGTTTCGCCAACAGCAGGCCCATACCGTCGTGCACATGGAAGGATTTTAGCTCCCGCTCCCCGTCCACGTCCAGATAGAGCTTGCCGTCCGTAAGGACGCCGTCCACGTCCAGCACAAGAAGTTTTATCGCTTTAGTCTTTTCCATACTTCAGTATTAAGCGTACTTTCTCCAGCTCCTCTGGCGTGTTCACTCCTTGAAAATCGCGGGGCGTCTCTACCAGCTTGAGTTTATAGCCGTATTCCAAAACCCGGAGCTGTTCTACGGATTCTGCCTGCTCAAGCTGCGTAGGGGGGAGATGGGCAAATTTCTGCAGAAACGAAGGCGTATATCCATACACGCCAAGAATCTTGAGATATTCTTTCACTTCGTTGCGCGGAAAGGGAATCTGAGCCCTGGAACAGAAGAGTGCAAAACCGTTCTTGTCTTGCACTGCCTTGACCACGTTCGCGTCTTTGGCGTCCTCCTCTCCCGTTTTCACCACGAGGTTTGCCATGCTGATGGAAGAATCCTGGAGCATGGCTTTCACGATGGCGTCAATGCCTTCGGGGTCCACCAGAGGTTCGTCTCCCTGCACGTTTACGATGACCGCGGCCTCCGGAAACGCGAGAGCCGCCTCCGCAACCCGCTCCGTGCCGCAGGTATGCTGTGGAGAGGTCATGACCGCCTTGCCTCCGAACGAAACAACGGCGTTCTGGATTCTCTCGTCATCGGTGGCTACCACCACATAATTCAGCAGCCGGGCCTTACAGGCCTGCTCATAGGTGCGCTGAATCATGGGCTTGCCCGCAATGTCTGCTAAGGGCTTGCCGGGAAGCCGGGTGGATGCCCACCTGACAGGAAGAATGCCTACTGTTTTTGGGCGCTTCTCATTCATATATCAATAGCTTACGATATCGCAAAGGCCAAGAAGGGTCAAGAAAGGCCATCTTCTATAATCTCTATTGCAACCCCAAGTTCTTCCAGTTCAGCAAAGACATAATGAACCCATACAAGTCCGAGCACGTGCTGGACATCGGCAAGGTTGCAGTCAAGCTTTTTTGGAAAACGGGCCAAAGCCTCCCTCGCCTTCTCTCGCAGCTCTTGCCCCACGAGGGTGTCAGAAAGCATGTTCTCCTGCCACTGCCTCCACGTCAAAGACGAGCCCCTTTGAGGAAGGCGCTGTTCCTGGTGCACGTACAAATCCCGGTACGCCTTCTCTCCAAGAAGCTCTTGNAAATAGCGGTAGATGAAGCGCTTTGGCGCAAACACATCTTTCCAGTTCATCTCCAGGCCCCGAAAGAACCAGAGCATGTTGGTTGCAGTATAGGGGACCGCGGCCTCAAAGCCGAAGTGGTCCGCTACCACGTAGCGAATTCTCAGGGACCTGCCCGGGAGAAACGAGCGCGTCTTCCAGTCAAAGAACGCCTCGCGGGCCTGCCTCGTAGTCAGCTTTTCTGGAAAGGCGTTCGGCTTCTCCGCGTTCTTTGGGGGAAAAGGAGGCGTGCCTTCCGCTGCAGCAAACGCGTCCATAAGCTCCCGAAAGGACGCGGGCTGGCGCAAGGCCTGTCCGTGCACAGCTCTCCAGGCAAGGGGGCCAAGCTGGCCAAAGGCGCGGGTGGCGCTTCCGACAAGCCGATTCCCGGCAATGTCAGGAAAACCCTGCCAATATTCCTTAGTGAGGTAGAAGCGGCGAAGCGGCCCTCCCCAGGATTTATGCGTGGGACCGAGATTATACACGCTGTCTGCGGCTTCCCCGTGCCACAACTGCTTTATTCCTCTCCTAGCCGCCTCCCCTCCAATCAAAAAGTGGTGCAAAGAGAGCTGGGCGCCCAGGGGCATTGCGCCGACCACATCCTTAATCCTTTCCGCGCGCAGGTTATTCCAATCAAGCTCCAGGAGCGCGTGCTCCAAGCCGTAGTACCGGGCGACGCGGGCCGCGTTGGCAGCGTCAATATCGTTTATTTGCAAGGGCTGGTTGGGATTCACCAGGGTAATGGCGAGGGGACGCTTGCCGTACTTGACGACGGCGACAGCTGCCACCAGGCCGGAATCCGCCCCCGCGCTTAAGGAAATGGCCGCCTCTTGCCCAAAGGGATAGACCTCAAACACCGAGGAGAAGGCGCGCTTGAATCCTTCATAGGTCCTGGGCAGCCTGTCTTGAGACCACGTTTCTTCCTCTCTCGCAATGCCCTTGTCAAAAAGGAGCTTGCTGCCCACGCGCACTCGGCGGAGCTCCGGAAAAAACATCTCGCCTGCAGGAAGGAAGCCGTGGCGCACAAAATACAAAAGCAACCGGCGCGAAACCTTCAAAGACGGAAACTCTTGCGCAAGCGAAAACAGATTGTCCACAATCAGCCAGTCGCCAGCGGGAGTTTTTCCATAAAACAGGTCACGCGTGGCCGTAATGTCTGGAGCCGCCCACGCAAGACCGCCCTTCCGTATGAACACGATAGGGCCTGCCGCATCAATACGGGCAGGAGAAACCTCCCGGAGCTGTTCCATAGAAGAAATGCGCTCCAACTCAAAAGCGTCGTTGCAAACCCCGTGAATCCTGCCGAGCACGTTGAGACCTTCCTGGAGGCGGGGTTCGCTTTCCGTTATTCTGCCTGTCTTATCGCACCTGATACGCATAGCTTTTTTATCAAGCTGGTCATATATCCTAGAGCGTTCTTCTTAAAAAACTCCTCTTTCGTCTCTCGCTGAACGCGCCTGGGATGTTCCAAGAGGGCTTTGAGCTGATGGGCGGAGGCAACAAGTTCTGCATGCCCTGATTTCACCAGAGGTTCCATGTTGTCCGTGCCGGGCAACTCCAAGAGAAAAGTCCGAAGACCAAACCCCACACCTTCATACACGGCCGTGGAATCCCCGCTCACCTGAACCTCCGACTCCGCGAACAGCTCATACAGGGGCTGCTCGCCTTCCGCCACCACTTCAATGCCAGAATCCGCCAGCCAAGGATAGCGTTCTTTCCAGTTCATGCTTTCTCGTTCGTACAGCTTGTACACAATGTGCCAGGCGTCTCCCAGCTCCCGGGCAACCTCAATTGCGAATCGGGAAAGCGCTCCTTGCGCGATGGGCTTTGAAAGAAAGAGAATCTGGCCTCTGCGCTTCTTGAGGTTGGCGTACTTTGCGCGCTCTTGTTCGTAGTACGGAAAACCCACCGCAAAGACGCGCTCCTTGGGAAGTGAGAAGGATACGTTCCTTTTCCAGAAATCCCCGAACAAGAACAGGTAATCCGGAGCTCCTTGCTGCACTCTCTTGGGGCCTTCGTACGAATACGCGAGGTTGGACCGGTGAATGTCTGAGTACTGCAATTCCACCACGGGGATGCCCAGTTCCCTGCACGCCGTAATAAGGGAGCGCTTGCCCATGGGCTTCACCACCACAACCGCCCGTGGTGCGCTCTTGCGCAAGAACGCTTTGTAGAAGGGAGAAGTTGCCCTAGCTTTCCCCAGTGCGTCCTCCAGCATGGCCTGGAGACGAACGCGTACGCCCAGCTCCCGGGCAAGGCGGGTCTCCACCAGTTTCAGAAACGCCCGTTCCTCGCCCGACAGGCTGAGGCGTACGGGTCTTAAACGGAACAGTACGCTTGCGGACGCCTGAATAACAGACAAGTGCGCGGTGCGCCTCGTCTTGATGGGCCGCCTGGCGAGCTCTCCTCCCAGGGGAGGGTTCTCAACCATAAGACACCGCATTCCCTCCTGCTCCAGCCGGTCAATGAGGGAATCACAGTAAATGTCGTGCCACAGTCCGTCTTCCTGGAGCCGCCTCCTGTCGCTTCCGAACACCACAATGTCCGCTCGGGAAACAAGGAAGGGATTCTTGAACAGAGCTATCCAGACAAAGCCAAACGCCATGCGGACAAAACGCGCAAGTCCGCGGCGTTCGGGAACGTGCGCTGGCACCATTTCCTCCTTCACGAGAACGGCCCCGTGGACGCGCCGGCGCACCAAGTCCCAAAACAATACGCCCGCAACCGTGCGCCCGAACAGGTCAAACTCTTCTTCTAGGGCAAGCAGCTTTTCGGTTAATTCGCGGTACGTCATGGCACAGAAGGTAAGAGCCGCGGCAGCAGGAACCCGAATCGAAAGGAGCCCCCAAGACCAAGGTTATGACGCAAGGCCCAAGCAAAATTGGAATTGCACGCAGCATACTTCTCGGCAAGAAAGGACTGGTATTCCGAGGTCAAGCAGCGCGTTGACTCCCCTATCTCTCGGGAAATTGCGCGAATGGAGCTCCCAAGAGCTCCTTCTTGTTGAGCGTAAAAACGGTAGTGGTCAAACCACCGGCACGGCATGTGAAAACGCAGCTCTTCCGCTTCCCTTCTAACCGCAAACTCACGGGAACTGACGTACCGGAGGCCCGGGAGGTAGGCAACCTCTCCCGCTTGAAACCCGCACGGGATATGGATGTCGGGAGCCGTGGAGGAAAACCAGGCCGCAAGCGTCTCCTTCCCCGCGTCGACCGCCTCTCTCATCATGGCAAGCAGAGAGCGCTGCTGCTCTGTTTGAGACAAAGAGAACCAAACGGCCCGGAGCTCGTCAAGCTTCTGGCAGAAACGGTCTGCTGCAGGGAGAGCGACCATGGCAGTGACATTCTGAAAGGAATGCGACAGGGAACGAAGACGTACAAGTGTATGCGTAACAAAGAGAACTTCCTCCTCTTGCGCCCGCAAAATGCGCCAGACGCGCTCTGGCAGCCAATCCAGCACCGAGGCGGTCTGACGAAACGCCCATTGCGCTTCCGTTGGATGAAAGAACTCGTACTCCCTGCCCGCAAGAAGCTTAAGCTGCAGACCCGGATCTATGTAATGGATGCGGCGAAAGGAATCCTCGTTCATAAACATGATGTTCCCCCGCCCCACAAGATGGAGAACCTCTTCGGGCGCTTGCTTGATGCTGGAAAACACCCCCTGGTCCTGAACGCGTTCTGGGAACACAACGACAAAATCAAGGTCTGATATGCCTGGATTGCGCAGGGTCCCGTATCGGTAGACCGCGCGCGCATCGGGATGCCGCATTGCGTGTTCAATAAACTGCCGAGTCGCGGCCTCGTAGTCCGCCATCTCCAAGGGCTCCGGATATTCTTTATATTTTACCGCGCGGCGTTCCATAGGTCTTCTGCAAACTGCAATGCATCTTGAAAATAATGCTCTCCCAGCATGTCCCAAAACGCTGGGGGAATCCGCGAGGGCTGCAGCAGAGTTCGGGCTCTCTTCTGGTCGGCGCGGAGGAACAACGAATACAATCCATTCCTCTGAAAGAAAACCTCTTGAGGGTACAGAGCGCGAATGTCCGTGCAGGCCTGGAGAATGGGTGCAGAAAGGTGCGCACCAAGCTTTGAGAAGGACTCTGCTTTGGGGCAGGGTTCTCCCCTGGCGAGAAAGAAGAGCGAGGGCAAAAGCATGACAAAGCTCATGAAATACTTCAGGGAATACAGCTCTCCCCTTTTTTTGTCCTTGAGCATATTGCCCGTGAGAGAAGGCGGGAACTCCTGCATTCTGAAGGTTTTTCTCATTTGTTGGACAAAACGCCACAACGCATTGGTCCTTTCTAAAGAGTCCTCTCGAAGAAAGAACTCCAGACGCAAATCCCCTACCAGGCGCTTTGCGCCAGACAGCGCAACTGGAGGCAGGTAGCTGGTGCTGTAGGCCCGCAGGTCGTGCTCGGCCAGAATGCGGGGGCCGTGGTGCTGATGAGGGTCTACCACATACACCTCCCTCATGACATGGGTAAGGCACTTCCTGATGGAGAGGAGCGCTTCCCTTGTTTCAATGGCTTTCTCACGCACGATAAGAAGCATGTCCACGTCGCTGTAATTGCGCACTGCGGTTCCGTCGCCAAAACTGCCGTGAAGATACGCTCCAAGGAGGTAGGGCTCTATTCGCAAGAGGAGCTCTTGAATCTTTGCAAAAGAGCGGTCAAACTCATTTCCCGTTTCCTGCCAATCCTGCACCGTCAAGGACTCCCTTTTACCTTCTGCCTGCCCCTGCTCGCTTTGGAGAAAGAAATACACNTTCTCAAAAAACTCGCGCGGGGAGTTCCCGCTTTCCTTGCACCCGAGCTTGCCGCACAGCCCTTGGAGGGGCGCCGTCTCAATGTCTTTACCGTTTAGGTAATCGGCAAACAGATGGTGCGTCCTGCTCTGAATGACATTGAGCACGTCTTGCGGCCCCAGGTCTCCTTGCTGGGCCGCGGCAAACGGATCCATGAACGCCTCAAAATGCTCGCCGGGACGCAAGAGCTGTCCTTGTACTTCCCGCATTTCCGTTTCTTGAAAAGCCGCCATACGTTATTCGCGCGCCGACTCCAAGGCCATAGCCCGGAACCGGGGGTTACGCTCCAGAAGCTCTCCGTAGCTTCCCTGGTCTGCAATGACTCCTCGGTTTACAAAGTACAGCATATCGCACTTCTCTACGGTTTTGAGCCGATGGGCTATGGCGACCAGGGTCTTGGAGCTAGGAATCCGCCTGATGGCCTCCAGCACCGCCTTTTCCGTAGTCCCATCTAGCGCGCTCGTTGCTTCGTCAAACACCAGGAACTCCGGGTTGTGGTAGAGGGCTCTCGCAATGCCGATTCTCTGGCGCTGCCCGCCGCTCAAACGTATCCCGCGCTCCCCGATAACCGTCTCATACCCCTCTGGGAGTTCTTGCGTGACGAAATCATGAAGGTTTGCTATCTTGCACGCCCGCTCGAGGTGACTCCTGTCTATCTCTTCGTCGGCCAGGCCGAACGCCACATTTCGCGCAACCGTGTCGTCTGCCAGGAATATCTGCTGGGGCACATACCCCAGCGTTCTCTGCCAGTTCCGCACATTGCCATCGTCTATCGGAACGCCGTCCACCTCCATACTCCCGCCTGTGGGGGCAAGGAGTCCAATCATGATGTCCGCTAGCGTGGTTTTGCCTCCCCCGGTGGGCCCCACAAATCCCGCGAAGACACCCTTGTGTATCTCTAAGTTTACTTCGTGGATTGCCGCTTCTCTCGTGTAAGGATACTGAAAAGACACGTTCCGCAGTGTAACCTTCTCCTTGAACGGAAGGGGCGGGGGCAGTACCCTGCTCTTCGGGCTAAAAGAAACACGCCCTCCTCTCCGGAGGTCTCCTGCAATCGTGTCCAGGATGGCTTCGTTAAACTGAATCTCCGAGATCGCGTGGAAAACGTTCTGGAGAGCGGGCAGCATCCGATACCCTGCAAACGCAAAAAAGCTTACTAAAGGAATAATCTGACTGCCCTGCAGGTCCAAGCCAAGAAAGAACAGGATGAGGAGGACCATTCCGCCAAAGGCCACCGTCTCCATGAAATACCGGGGAAGACTCACGATCACGCTGTTCCACGCTTGGAGCGCGGAAAACCTGTCTGAGTGTCTGGAGAAACGGTCCACAAAGTATTGCTCCCGGCCGAGGACTTTAATGTCCTTGACCCCGGCAAGCGCCTCCCCTGCCGCCGTAAACCTCCCGGTGTTCTCCTTCAGCCGTTTCTCACCCCTTGTGCGAAGCGCGTTCTTGAACAAAAGAAATATGCCCAGATAGGCAGAGCCGAACAAGACGATTGCTCCCACTGCCGCCTCCGGATGTATGAGAAGCAGTGCCGCGAGAATGACGAGAACCACCATGCCTTGGGTAATAACCTGCAGAACCGGCTGCAAAAACCTGCCGGTCAGCTGCTGTACCTCAAAAAGAATGTTCTTGCTCAAATCAGCTGAGTGCTGGTTGAAAAAGTACGCATAAGGCATAGAGAGGTATTTCTCCAGGAGCGCGAGAGAAATTGTGTGGTTCTTCTGCCATACAAACCGAACCCGAAGCCAGGTTGCCGCCGCTGAAACAGCGTTCCCTATAACGAGAATGCCAAGCAACACAATCCCAAGAGCCATGGTGAAGGAGAACACGCTTTCAAATCTGAACACTTGATATGCGGCCTGCAGGACGGAATTTTGGCGCGCCATTTCGGGCTCCATCACCAACTCAACAAAAGGCAGAATGGAAACCACTCCCAGTGCCTGAAAGAGGGCGGCTGCCAGCGCGGCTGCTATCACCCAAAGCAACTGGAGCTTCTCTTTTCGGCCAAAAAGGATGTTCAGCTTCTCTCGTATTTCAAATACCCGCTTGGACGCAAAAGCCATGCAAAAAGTAGTATATCTTCATTATACCATAGGGACATAAAGGGTCAAGAAGGGCCACCTGCCTACTTCGCGGCGCGTACAAGAAAGAAGGGTTCTGCATATTCTTTCCCAAATACGCTCCCCCAATATTGCGCCTGAACTTCCAGCCCCCTCAAAGAACGAGGGTGGGGATACTCACGAAGCTCTGACTGATATGCCTCCATTGCTTTTCGCTTCTTCTCAATGGTTTCTGTGATGTCTACCACGGCATTGGGAAGGAACGCGTCCTCCCCGGCCCACTCAACGGAGGCGGGGTCTACGAAGCTGTATATCTCTTTCGTTCGATCGCCCGGCAGGGGGCGGAACGCGGTCATCACGGCGCGAAATGCAAGTTTGTGGTCCAGGTTGATATCAGCAGCGTGATGCGTGAATACCGCATCGGGCTTCACCTGCTGCTTGACGCCTTCTATGGCCTGGACAATTTCAAGAAACGGGACAGTATCAAACTTCTGGTCGGGGAAATCCTCCCAATAGAGACGAGAAATCGCAAGTATGCGAGATGCGGCCTCTGCCTCCTTTTTCAGCTCTACCTGTTCTTTGGCAAGCTCTTGCCCTTTCACCCCCCTTGAGGCCTTGCCCTTCCCAAGAAAAAAACAGGAGACCTTTGCTCCCTGCTGCGCCATTTTCGCTATGGTACCTCCACACCCAAGAACCTCGTCATCCGGGTGAGCGGCTATCACCAATACAGAAGGATGCCTATCCATATGCATATACTCTACAGGCCTTCTTTGCTCCAGTCAACGAGCGCAGAACGAATCTGCCTCGTTTCAGAATCGTTCAAGGCGGGATACACGGGAAGAGAAAGTGTTGTCTTTGCGACTTCCTCACTTATCGGGAATCCCCGCGGGCTCTGCCCCAGATAGCGATGGAGAAGCTCGTAGGTCTGCATGGGAACTATGGTCCCCACCCCTCTCTTTGCTAAAAACTGCTTGAATTTGGCTGTTTGCTTGGTGCGAACCAGGAAACGGAAAAAGTTGGGCTGTTTCCCTTCAAGATTGCGAGGCGGCCACACGCTGTCTGGAGGAAGTATCTTGTAATACTTTCTTGCGATACTCTTTCTTCTCTGGAGAAACCCGGACAGTTTTTTTAACTGAACCCTGCCCATGGCGGCCTGAAAATCAGAGAGCTGGAAGTTAAAGCGGGGTTTGTACGTTCTGCGGCAGTCGTATTCCCGATAATCCCGCACCCAGTCCACAAGCTTCTTGTTGCGAGAGAACGCCATTCCCCCATACCCAGTAGTCAGCATCTTGGTTGCCGCAAAAGAAAAGATTGCTATCTGGCCGAAGGTCCCCACCTTCCTCCCCTTAAAGGTAGCTCCGATAGCAAGGGCGCAATCCTCAATAACCGGCACTCCCAGTTGTACGAACTTTTCAATGTCTGCTGGCACTCCAAAGGTATGGGATACAATAACTGCCTTTGTCCTGCGCCCGATCTTCTTCTTGGTTTCTTCAAGCGAGATATTAAAGGTTACCGGGTCCACGTCCACCAATACGGGTTTTGCTTTGGCGAGAAAGACCGCATTCAGCAGAGAAGAGCCGACATAGCTCGGGAGAATCACTTCATCCCTTTCTGAAACACCAAGGGCAAGAAGCACAAGGTAGAGGGCAGAAACCCCGTTTGATACCGCAACGCCGTGACCGCCCTGAAAACCAAGGTATCTGCATACTTCCCCTTCAAATCCCTCAACCTCGCGGCCTTCCGCTATCCATCCGGATTTTAACACGCGGGCCATGGCTTGTATTTCCTTGCTGTCAATGCAAGGTTTATTGTGCGCTATCATTGTTTCTTGCGCCGCAGAGCGTATACCAAATAATAGTAATGCAATCTATGCAGGCCTGTGGGGTCGTACCCTCCTCGCAGAGTGGAGAACGAAAGCCCCACAGTATATCCCTGCCGTTCAAACATCTTCTGATAAAAATCCAGGAGGAACTCAAGGGAAAGGTCGGAAGCGTCTTTCAGGCCGTAGTATTCCCTCCTGCGTTTCTGCCACTCCGGGAACTTGTCAAAGTTATAGGGCTGGGTATTAACGTTAAATATGAGTATCCCCTGGTCCCCCAGGAGCTCGCATGCTTGCGGAATGACATCAAAATGCTCGCAGTATTGGTTGTTCAGACCGTAGCAGCCCTGGGGGTTGTCCGCCACGATGAACTCATACTTGCCGCGGTGAGCAGGGTTCTTTATCTCTTGAATGGAATCAACAATCTTAATTTCTGCCTGCGGGACGTTCCTGGCCAGCCCCTCTTTGAACGCAAGTTCTACCTCCCAGGCATCCAGGGACTTCACCCGGTCGGCATACGCTGTCNTGTGCCAGTCCCCTTCCCGGGCAAAGAGCTCCAGCGCATGAAAAGAAGAAAGGTTATATCCTTCTTTCTCCAAGCGGGCTATTACCTGTTCCATTGCATCTTTGTCCATNCTGCTATCCCTGCCGCTCAAGCTTCTCTTTCGTTATATTCCCTTCCATCAAGATTTCCAAGCTCCGGGGGCCGTGGTTAAACAAGAGGTCCACAATGCTCATGTGGGAAAGAAATTCTCCGTGAAGCTGCAGGTATTGCGGATGCTGGTAGTCCTGAAAGTAAAGCTTGATGCCAGCTTTTATAAAATCTTCTCTTTTCGCGTAGTCCTTGCCCAACGCCCCAAAAATGTAGAGGTCAGCTCCCAGCTTCTTGCACATGTCCAAGACAAAGTCCGACTTTTTGCCTTCTACTCCCAGCTCCGAGGTCTTCCAAAACCCTCCCTTGATGCCCAGTTCCTGGAACAGCCAACGAAGGATATGCTCGTTTAGTTGCGCAATATACTGCCAGTCGCGCTTGTACACATCTTCAAAGAAATCCGCGTACCGAGAAAAGTAAGGGGCCTTGCCGTAATTAATCTGCAGGGCCTTCCAGTGCTTGCGCCTCCAATCCAGGACGTTGTTAATCTCTATTTCCCGCGTCTCCTTGTCCCGATACCCTTTCCTCTGCACGGGCACGGTGAGCCACATGGGGCCCTGGGGGGTCTTAATCCTGTTGCGATTCATGAACTCTTTTGGCAGGTACTGCACGCTGTCCACCAAACAGAATCCGTCAGCTAAAGCCGCCTTGTGAAACAGGCCCAACCAGGGAAGATACAGGGGCTGGTGGGCGGTGAGAATCATACCTTCTATCCTAAGAGAAATTTCTACTCTCGTCAATATAAACAAAAAGGCCCCTGCGTCATCGCAGAGGCCTCCCAGCTGTCAACTACAAGAGCAGGATTGCACTCACTCCCAGAAGCACTGCCACCACCCCTAAAAGCCGGCGCCGTTCCAGGCGCAAGCCCAGCAAGGGAACGGAAAGAAGAGTAAGGTACAATACGTTCGTGCTAAAGAGCGCTTCATGGTAGGCGGGGTTTGGAGCTAACTCAATCCCCATCACAATGAAATAGTTCGCCCCCATCGAGAAAAGCCCTCCAAGCCCCACAAATAAAAAGAGCGGCCCTAGATGTTCTCTGTTTTTGCGGACATCCTCTTGAATCGCGGCTCTGCTGAAGAGGGCGAATAACGCAAGCTGCGTGCCGAACCCTAAGAAGTTTATCTCATTTGGTCCAAAACCCCCAATTAATGTTGCTTCTTTCAGGCCCAATACGACAAATACCATGCCGGCGAGCGCAAGAAATGAGGGGAGCAGCCACCGTCTGCTGCTGGTGCCATCCGCCTTATCTTGATTTCGTTTCAAGACGAGGAGAACAACCCCCGCAAGCATGAACACCGTTCCTAGGAAGTTTCCCCATCCCAAGGGGCTCTGGAAGAAGAGGACAGAGAGAATCGCTAAGGGGATCGGGGAGCTGCTTATGATTGCTCGCGCATACCCGGGATTGGGAGCTCTCTGAACCGCAATGTAGTTTGCCAGATTCACCCCCATTGCCACGACTCCAACTGCCACCATCACTCCAAGAAAAAGTGGAAACGATTCTGCAAACCACATCGTGGTAAGCGTGCCCGAGAGAACATTGAGTACCGCAAATCCCAAGAAAATTACGGTGATGTTAAAAACCAGGACAAGCCGTGGAGAGAAACCCAGATCGGTAAGTCTCCGTACACACAGAAATGCCCCTGTAACCGCAGACGCGGCAATGAAGGAATAAATAAACCAAGGCATCGCTATCACCTCCTGCGAAATGATCTGTCTACCATATCATAGCCGATTCCACTAATCGGTCAAGATTTCCGTGCTAGGATAACATACTCTGCCCCTTCCATGAGGGCTCCGGTTTTATTGTACACCTCCCGAAGGGTAGAGTTCATGATGTTCTCTATGGAGAAAGCCCCAAACAACTCCAGGACGTCTTTGAGGTCCATATAATGCGTAAAACCCACAAACCTCCCGGTCTTCGTGTCTTTATACGTACGGGGCTCAACCTCTTGGCCGCTCTGAGCCATGCGAGGGTGCTCCGTGTTGTACATGAAACTCACAAACAGTCCACCGGGCTTGAGCATCCGATGCACCTGGACAACCGCTTCCTTGACGTTTTCCCACCGGTTTGCGTACAGGCTCGCTCGGTCAAGAACAAAGTCAAACTTCCCATCCTCGTAGGGGAGGTAAAGGAAGTCCCCAACAACAAATTCTCCCTTCAGGCCCTTTTCCCGGAAGCGCTCTTTGCATATCTCAATGCCGGAAGCGGAGCCGTCTATGCCGTATACGGTAAAGCCGTTCTCCGCCAGGAACATTGCGTTGTTCCCGGCTCCGCACCCAACATCAAGCATAACAATCTTGCTGCGCTCTTTTCTTGGGACGCCGAAAANCTTCTTTGCCACAATGCTCACCACTAGGTCGTAGGGATACCTGGGCGCTCCCTCATAGGGATAGCCCTCNCGTTTGGCCTTGCCNTAGTAGTCCTCTTCCCAGGCAGAATCAAAGCTCTGCTTCATATAATAGGATGCGTTACATGCCGGATAACGGGTTCTGCTCCCAGGCCCTCTTTAAAAGCAAGGAGCGAGGGGTTTAGTTCTCTGTTTTCCATGCATAGACCCATATTCAACCAGGAAGCCCCTTGGGAAGCCGCAAACTCCATACACACAAAGTAGAGAAAAGAGGACGCAGAAACTGCACTTGCGAGATCGCTCGCAAGGTAGTACACCTCCCAGACCCTGGGAGTGGTGCGCACAAGGTATGCCCCGGCAACAAGCGCACCTCCTGCTTCCCTAAGCAGAAGGAGGGCCTGTTCATCTCCCAGGAGGTCGCGCAGGCAGAGGAGTTCTGCGACAGAATGGCTCGGAACGGCATCNTGGCGCTTGAGGGTCGCTTCCAGGAGGGCGTAGAACCCNTGGTAGTGTTCGTCAGAANATCCCTGTTCTACGCGCGCCCCTTTGCATTGCGCCTGGCGGATTTCGTTTCTCGCGCTGTGCTTACGCACCGTAGAAAGCAGGTCTTGGCCGCCAGGGGGAAGTTTCTTAAAGACACCCAGCTGCTCCTCCAGCCGGTAACTGCGGCCGAGAAAAAACACAAGGGCATCGCTGTATTCCTTCCACAGGGGGCGTTCTGCCAGGCGCATAACGATGTTCCCATTGTAAAAGCTGTGAACCGCTTCTACAAGACTCTCTAAGGCAACTGCGTGGTGGTACCCCTCCCGGATAACAGGGCCGCCGTAGGGGGACCCTAAATGGGAAACAAACCCTTTTCTTGTCTTGCATGAAGGCACCACGGCAACGAGTTTTGTCCCGTCCCGCACGAGAATGCTCGTGTCTTCAAACCGGCCCCGCGGATGGTAGCTCAAAAACTTCCTCGTATGATAAATCGTTCCATTTACAGAATCTTTGCGCACAAACTCATCCCATTCTTGTTCCATGCCCGGGTTGTAACGTTCAATAGAAATTTGCATATCAAGAAAAAAGAGAACGAAAGATTACAGCATTTCCCTCGTCTTCTTTCAGCGAATGAAGGTGTTCTCGGGGAGTTTCCAGGGTCACCAAGGCCTGGGGGACAGAACGGATGCACTCTGCAAAAAACGCAAGGTCAAACTCCCCAGCTTTGAGCCCAAGATGATTATCTAGCGTCTGGGAAAAATCCCCGTCTGATATATGGAACAAAACGGGTTTTAGGCTCAGCAACTCGTCAAAATATTCCTTTGGATTCCTTCCCAGGCTTCGGGCAGCGCGCATGGCATGATAAAGGTCCAGGCAGAAATTAAACTTGTCTTGCATCAGAAGCTCCAGCTGCTCTTTTGTATACCCCGCATGCTCAACCACCTGTCCATAGTCCAGCCCAAAACTTGCCATATTCTCAATGACAATGCGCTTGTCTGCAGGTTCGTCTTTGAGAAACTCCAGCACATTCTCCATGGCAGAAAATCCTGGCTTGCAAAATCCGGGATGGAACACAATGAACCGCGCTCCCAATAGGTCAGCCCACGCACGTGCGTCCTCCAGGCTTTTTCGCGTTACCTCAAGGCGCTCGGGATCCGCAGGGTTCGGACCCCACGTATCGTGAGCGGCATGGAGCACGTAGGGAAGCCCGCTCTTCTGGAAAGGCACCGGGTCGGTTCCCGGCACCACCATCAATTCCACATACTGAAACGTTCCCTTTGCTATCAAGGACTCTGCTTGCCCCAGGACGTCTCCGTTTGTGGACCAAAGCTTCAATCCGAGCTGCATAAAGGTGTTAGGAAATAAGATTCTTGCCTGTCTTGATAATGCGAGAAACGTCTTTTGCTCGCAAGGAAGGGTGCACGGGCAAAGAGAGCATGGTTTGAAAGGCGCATTCTGTATTCGGGAACTTTCCGGCCGAAAGCCCAAGACGCCGATGGAGCGGCTGCATCGCCCGGCTCAGAACGCGCGTCTCCGCCCCGGCTTCTTTGAACCTTTGCCGCAGCAATTCCGGGCGCTCCACCTTGACAAAAAAACGATAAAAGTTTGGCTGCCGTCCCGCAAGACAAGGCGGCCAGCAGCGCTCTGCCGGGAACGCCCGCAGGTAGGTCTCTGCCGTCTGCCTCCTTTTCTTGAGAAAGTCCGGGAGCTTGCGGAGCTGCGCCCTTCCCACTGCTGCCTGCAGGTCGGAGAGCTGAAAGTTGAAACGCTGGCGATAGGGACCCTGTTTTTCGTACTGCCGGAAACTCCTCGCCAGTCGGCCGAGTTTTCTCTTTTTGGAGAATACCATGCCCCCGTGCCCGCTCGTAAGCATCTTGGTTGCTCCAAATGAGAACACGGCAATATCGCCAAATACTCCTACTGGTTTCCCCGCATACCTTGCCCCTATCGCCTGCGCTGCATCCTCAATCACCGGGACGCCCAACCGCATAAGCGTTTTCATGTCAGCTGGCATGCCGTTCGTGTGCGTCACAATAATGGCCTTGGTCTTTCTCCCGATGCTGCGCTTTGTTTCCTCAAGAGAAAGGTTAAGATCCTCTTCCTCCACATCTACGAGCTTGGGCGTTGCCTGCGCAAGAAAAATGGCGTCCAGAAGAGCAGAACAAGCATAGGAAGGAACAATTACTTCGTCTCCCCTGCCGACTCCCAGCGCCTGCAAGGCAACGTAGAGCGCCGCGCTCCCAGAAGAAAGCGCCACGGCTGTCCCAGCGGGGACTTCCAAGAACTTGCAGAGCTCTTTTTCAAATTGCTCCACCTCTTTGCCTTCTGCAACCCAGTGGGAGCGCAGTACGCGCACTGCGGCCTCTTCCTCTTCCTTTCCTAATGTTGGAACGTTATGGGGAATCATTGAATGCTTTCCAAGCGAATGAACTCGTGCGCTTTAATATCCCTTGTTGCTTTCTTTCCGAGAAGATACAAAAGAAACTTTGGCGGAAGTCCAGTACCTGGCCTGCGCGGCGCTACGTTCTCCTTTGTGATTTTCTCTCCTTTGGTAATGTCCTTCACGGCCACCAGGGAACGCTGGCTTTCCTTGCGCTCTTTCAGCTCCCGCTCCCCAACCGGCTCTACCACGGAGCTTCCCAACGAGGCCTCCGCATTTCTCACTTCTCTGACGAGCTGCCGGAGCTCGTCTGATTCCAAGGCAAAACCATGGTCAGGTCCTTTCATGCCCCGGTCTAAGGTAAAATGCTTTTCCAGCACCTTTGCCCCCAGGGCTACAGCCACAAGGGGAGCCGTGATTCCCCGGGAGTGGTCAGAGAATCCCACCACAACATTGGGGTACGCGCTTTTCAGCGTCTCTATCCTTCGCAGGTTCAGCTCTTCAAACTCCGCGGGATATAAGGAGACGCAGTGGAGCACAGCAAGCTTGGGGTTGTGCGGGAGAATCGTGCGCACCGCTTCATCCACTTCAGAAAGGTACGCCATGCCCGTGGACACAATCATGGGGAGGCGGGTCTTGGCGTACTCTGCCAGCTGGGGAAGGCAGGTGAGGTCGTCAGACCCTACCTTAATGGCTGGAACCCCTATTTTCATGAGCATGCGGAGGTCCGGCATATTCTGGGGCGTGGAAAAGAATAGAATGTCTTTTGCCTTGGCGTAGGCAGCTAACTCGCGCCACTCTTTGTAAGCAAGCTCTACGCTCCGTAAAAGCCCCATAAAGGATTCCTTCACCAGCTTGCCTTGATGACGGTAGGCAATCATCTCCTCTTGTGTGTTCACAACTTCCTCTGCCTTGAATGTCTGGAACTTGATGGCGTCCGCACCGGCTTTTGCGGCAACATCCACCATTTTCTTGGCGATTTTCAAATCCCCGTTGTGGTTGATGCCGGCCTCCGCAATGATAAAGCACGGGTGTCCTTCCCCTAGGGTGCGTTTTCCTATTTTAAAAGTAGCCATATTATCCAATGTCTTCTTTGGTGATTGGCTCGTTCTCTTTCAAGGCGCGCTTGGCAATCTTTCCAAGAACAAGAGAGTAATACAAAGGATGCAACCCTCCCTCTTGAGGAAGTTTGCATTCAATGTTTTCTTCACAAAACGTTTCGCCCTCGGCGATGTCCCGGTTGGCGACAATCCTACGCAAAGACCATCTTCCCTCTTCAATATCCCCGGGACTCGGAAACATTCCATACCTTCCCACTGCCTTGGCAACTTTCTTTACCTTCTCCACATACTCTTTCATCTCCTCTGGCTCTAAGGCCTGGGCGTGGTGATGTTCCTTGTTTGTCTTATCAAAGGTGAGGCGTTTCTCTATCATCACGGGACCAAAGGCAATAGCCATAAAATCAACATCAAAGTTGCGGTCTGCAGCAGAAAGCCCGCAAAGCACGTCGAACGTATCCTTAATGTACGCAATGGAACGCATATTCATTTCCTCGGGCCTTGCCGTATGAAAACAGTGGAGCACGATAACCTGTTCGTTCCCTTCCTCTTTAAAAATTTTGAGCACACGGGCGAGGTCTTCTGTGTCTATGGGACCGGTATCCAGCACCACGGGCTTGCCTATTCTGGCAATGCGTCTGATGAAGGGATAATACGTCATATCCCAAGAACAGATTTTGTAGGCGGGCACCTGAAGTTCTTCTGCAATATCAATGGCTCCCGGATAGTCCACGGTGGCAAAAAATATGAGTCCTTTGGATTCCGCAAGCTCCTTTAACCGCTTCCACTCGGGGAGCGTGAACTTGTACTTCTTGAGCAGCTCCACCTCATTCTCCGTCTTGGTCTCCCCGTCATAGGTGGTATAGGTATAGGTTTTGGATTTGTCGCTATGAATCTCCTCGGGGCCGATAATCTGAAACTTCACCGCGTCCACACCAGCATAGGCGGCACCTTCAATGATTTTCACGGCCTTATCAAACTCTCCGTTGTGCGTTGTGCCAACCTCACAGCTCAAAAAAATATCGTGGCCGGGACCTATGGGTTTTCCCCCAATATGTATTTCTTTCTTCATAGGTATCGGTTACGCATTTTATTAATCTCCAAAAGTTCGGGACGCTTTTCAAATAAATCAGCAATATGGGGGAAATCTCGTTTTCCTTCGGGAAGCAGTTCATATACCTTTCTGATAACTTCGAGGTCTTCGGGGTAATCTAGGGTAATACGAATATGGGCGAGATTGGGTTCGTGGGTCATGTATTCCTTTCGAAATCTCGGGTCCTCCGTGATGGGATCGCCTGGATTTAGGTCCGCACTCTTAAACTTTTGCTCATCCGCAAAGCTGTCGCGCTGCGTTTTCCAGGCGCGTTCAAGCGCGTCCCTTCTCGTTATCTCAAACTGCATTCCGTGAGGATGACTAAAGGGATGCGTATTGCCAAGGAAATCAACTCTTTTCTCTTTAAACAAGCGAATCCCTTCGTCTATGAGTGTAGGATCAATCAAGGGACAGTCGCATGTTACTCGCACAACGGCATCCGGACCGAACTGCTGAGCTGCCCGATAAAACCTATCCAAGGTATTTTCTTCTGCCCCCCTGAACACCGGCACCCCCAGACGCTGTGCCTGTGTCGCCAACTGGTCGTTTTCTGGTTTCTCGCTCGTTACGAGAACAATCTTGCTCGCTCCTTTAACTTGCGACAACCGTTCAATGGTGCGTTCAAACACGCTCTTGCCTGTAATGTCTGCCAATACCTTTCCGGGAAATCGGGTTGACCCCATTCTCGCCTGTAAGAATATCTGCACATCCATTGTACAACATGTATAGCATATCTCAGCTCATGAGTCCACTTTGCGGCCGCTTCGTGGTATCATTTAACAAGTGTGCAACTAAATAAACATGCTGTTTAACTCGTTCCACTTCCTCATATTTTTCCCGGTTGTATTTTTCCTCTATTTCGCCCTGCCGCGTCAGCTTAAAAATTTGCTGCTTTTAGCAGCCAGTTTTTATTTCTACATGGCATGGAAACCCGAGTACATCGTACTAATCCTAGTATCTGCATTGACTAGTTACATCATTGCGATTTATCTTCAGAAAACTGAGCGGCAAGGAACAAGGCATGTCCTTCTCGGAATCAGCATTGCTACGAATTTACTCATTCTTTTTACATTCAAGTATTTCAATTTTTTTATCTCTACAGCAAATGATGTCTCAACGCTCTTTGGAGGCGGAACCAGTTCCATAATTCATAATCTTATTTTGCCGCTTGGTATTTCCTTTTATACGTTTCAGATAATAAGCTATGTCATTGACGTGCATCGCGCAAAACTTGGAGCGGAAAGAAATTTCTTCAAGTATCTTCTGTACATCATGTTCTTTCCGCAACTTGTAGCGGGTCCCATTGAGCGGGCTCCGCATCTTTTAGGTCAGTTCAACGGAACGCATACCTTTGACTACCAACAGATAACCGGCGGTCTGAAACTTGCCGCATGGGGCATGTTTAAAAAAGTAGTAATTGCGGACCGTTTAGCGGTTTTTGTTGACTATGTCTACCAAAGTCCGGAGTCCTTTACCGGCATGCCCCTTATTCTCGCAACCGTGTTTTTTGCGTTCCAAATCTATTGTGATTTTTCCGGATACTCAGACATTGCCATTGGCACCGCGCAAACCCTCGGCTTTAATCTAAGAGACAATTTTAGAAGGCCATACGCTGCAAAATCAATTGGGGAGTTTTGGTCGCGTTGGCACATATCTCTCTCTACATGGTTTCGGGACTATGTATACATTCCGCTTGGCGGCAACCGTGTTGGCACCGGGAAATTATACATAAATATTTTCCTTACGTTTCTCATAAGTGGGGTTTGGCATGGAGCCGCGTGGACATTTGTCGCGTGGGGAGCTCTGCATGGATTCTATCTTATCGCTTCCCGCCTAACAGAAGATATTCGCGCCCAGGGCGTTTGTTTATTTCGGCTTTATAAAGTACCCACCCTGCATGCGTATTTGCAGATTGTCACCACCTTCTTTCTTACATGTGTTGCCTGGGTTCTATTCCGGGCGCAAACTATGCGCGACGCGGTATATATCTTTACCCACAGCTTACAGGGGATAGGCGAATGGTTCTATAATATTGCCGTATGGAATACCGCCTATCTCAACGAGTTCGTTTTCTTAGGGCAGGATAAACGCGAACTGCTCATCGTCGTGCTTGCGCTTGCATTTATGGAATTTGTGCATATCATCCAGCCGCACACGCACATCCGCCACATGTTCTCTGCCTACCGCTGGTTTGTGAGGTGGCCCTTGTACGTGACGATAATCTTTTTCCTTTTGGTGTTCGGGAAATTCGGCGAACGCCAGTTTATATACTTTATTTTCTAGCACATGCGCCTTTTCATCGCAAAATCATGCTCGCTCGGCCTCATTGTTGCGGTATTGGCGCTGCTCTGGGCCAATATTCCCTTATGGATTCACGATTTTGACCAAAGCAGCTGGGAAGCTGCCACGCCCTTCATACCCAACGATGCGCACGTTGACGTGGTAATGCTTGGCACGTCTCATGGACGTATTTTTTCACGCGCGCAGAATCACTCGCGCGTTGAATCCTTGCTAGGCAAATCAGTCCTCAACCTGTCTCGCTCAGGCGGCAGAGGGGTTTGGGCGAGCGAACTCTACCTGCGCTATTTCTTTGAGCGGAACAATGAAACCGACACAATTGTTTATTTTATTGACCCTTGGGTGCTGTATTCTGATGCGTGGAACGTTGCCAACGACCTTTTTTACGACGAACCTTTAGATTTGAGTTTCTCCGCGTTTTTGCTTGAAAGAAAAGCGCCTATCGGCATGTTTGCAACCTACCTAAAATCCAAGCTCACGCTGAACTGGCTTCTTGAAAAGCCCAACGCACAAAGTATAGAAAGCCAGTCGTTGTGCCGTGTTGATGAAAAGGCGGTGCGCAAAAGAATCGAGTCCCTCTATCCAAACGGAACAGAGCAGTCGGTGTTTGGAAAGTATAAGGCTATACTTGAGGGTATTGCGCAATATGCGCGCTCGCGCGACACCCGCCTTATTTTTATTCTTCCCACCACCCTACTGGGTGACTTGCCGGGAGAAACGCAACTCAAGCAAACGCTCCAGGAACTCCAAACCGCGTACGGAACCGAATGGTATGACCTATCAGAAAGCATCGCTGATGCGTGTCTCTACCAAGATCATGACCACTTAAACACCGAGGGCATTGTCTTGTTTACCAACAAATACCTCAAGCCAATTCTCAACAAAGAATCGGCGAGTGATGGTACGCAGTGAGAGCACATCCTGAACAGCTATAGCTTCTTGAGCGACTCCACGTTGATGCCGCATTCTCCCCCCTGTGACTTTGTTCCTTTCCAGCGGCCCGCTCTCTCAGGTTCATTTTCATCTTCTTCCGGGGCAGAGCACTTACTACAAGATAAAGAACGATATCCCTGGGCATATTGGACGACCACGGGGATAGCGTTCGCTCCAATGTAGTGCCATATATCTTTTTCGGTAAAATCCAAGATGGGATTAACCTTTACCAAGCCATCCTTCTCTTCCACAAACGGCATATCCGTTCTTGTTATACCCTCATCCCTGCGCACCCCGGAAAACCAACAGTCAAGCTCCTGTACGGCTTTTTTGATTGCTTCCAGCTTGCCTGACTTGCAGCAATCCTCCAATCCTTTTGCAGGGTCATTTTTATACTGATACTCCGCATAATTCAAGCTCCATTCTTTCACAATCCGGTCTCTAAGCTGAAGAATCTCTGGAAACTCCGTATCGGACAAAACGGCAAACGCCTTAATGTCCGGCTTCACCTGTTTTGCTAAATGGAGAACCACGGTGCTGTCCTTGCCAAAGGAAACCGCAACCGCGCTCTTGGGATATTTTTCAGCGTATTCTGCTATAAGTTTTTTTGCGTTTTCAACTTTCTCAAGCAGAGTCATAAAAGATTTATTAATGCTTGTACCACATGCTTTTGCTGAAGATTGGTCATTGCGGGAAACAAAGGAATGCTCAAGGCCCTGTCGTAGTAGCGTTCTGCGTTAGGGAAATCTCCCCTTTTGTATCCAAACTTCCTTTTGTAAAACGGGTGCAGATGAAGGGGCATATAATGAACCTGCACTCCAATCCCCTGCTGTCTAAGTTTATCAAACACCTCTTTTCTCCTTGCCGCTCCCTTGGCAATCTGCACCGGGTACAAATGCCATGCTGATTGTGCTTCCCTCGCTACTGTTGGAAGAATAAGTCCCTTGACACCTTTCAGGAGTCCTCGGTACTGGCGCGCAAGCTCCCTTCTGCGTCTGAGAAAGCCGTTGAGTTTTTTTAACTGACTCAATCCCAAGGCGCATTGAATGTCCGTGATTCGGTAGTTGAGCCCGGGCTCTGCAATCTCATAGTACCAGCCCCTTTTCCCCGGTTTACGCTCAATGCCGTGATTGCGGAACCTACGAGCTTTCTCGGCAAACTTCCTGTTATTCGTCAAAACCATTCCCCCTTCCCCGGTGGTGATTGCCTTGACGGGATGAAAGCTTAATGTCGTTATATCAGCCAGCTGACCCACCTTCTTTCCTTTGTATGTTGCCCCCAAAGAATGCGCCGCGTCCGCCATGAGCACAAGCTTGTGCTTGCGGGCAATGCGGGAGAGCTCTTTATACTCGCAAGGCCTCCCGGCAAAGTCCACTGCCATAATAACCTTTGTCTTTTTGGTTATGCGTTTTTCTGCCTCCGCGGGGTCAATATTCAAAGTATCTTCTTTTATGTCCGCAAACACGGGTTTGGCCCCAAGAAAAACGGCGGTATTCGCGGTTGCCGCAAACGTCAGGGGGCTCATGATAACTTCGTCTCCCTTTTGAATACCGGCTGCAAAATACGCCACATGGAGCGCCGCTGTTCCCGAGGAAACGGCAAGTGCGTATCTTGCTCCGCAATACTTGGCAACTGCATTTTCAAACTCTTCCACCAGCGGACCCTGGGTAAGCCATTCTGACCTCAGTATTTTTACTACCGCCCGGACATCCTCTTGATCAATCCACTGATGACCATACGGCAAATATTTCTTTATACGAGAAACTCTTTGCATAGCTGGTGCATTTCTTCCCGACTAAGCCACCAATCGTTGGTGTGGCTTGCGTAAAAGAAGTCCCGGGAAACCTCCTTTCCTTCCTTGTGGTTGTCGCTCTCCCAAAAAGGAAAGGCGGGCGTGACCACAAAGTGGTCTGTAAACTGAAGCGTGCGGGTTGCTTCTTCTGGGGTAATGAGCGCTTCATGCAGTTTTTCCCCGGGCCTGATACCAATGATTCTGCGCTCCACGCCCGGAGCGATGACTTCCACTAAGTCCAACAGCTTCATGGAAGGAAGCCGGGGCACAAAGATTTCTCCACCCACCATCTGTTCTATGGAACGAATGACGAACTGAACCCCTTCTTGAAGCCCTACCCAGAACCTGGTCATGCGCTCGTCGGTAATGGTAATCTCCCCCCGGCGCTTCTGCTCAATAAAAAGAGGTATCACGCTTCCATTGCTTCCAATCACGTTCCCGTACCTGGCGCAGCTGAACTCCGTCTTGCCATGGCTTCCCGTGTACACGTTTGCCTGCACAAAGAGCTGTTCTGCAACCTTCTTAGTTGCCCCGTACAGGTTCACCGGATACACCGCCTTGTCCGTGCTCACTGCCATGACGCGCTCCACCCTCGCATCAAGGGCTGCATCAATAACATTACAAGCTCCATCAATATTGGTTTTGATAGCTTCAATGGGGTTGTATTCGCACACGGGCACATGCTTTAAGGCCGCGGCATGCACCACAATGTTCACCCTGTTCATTGCCCGGGTCAAGCGTCCTCTGTCTCGCACGTCTCCTACAAGAAAACGGAGGCGGGAATCTGGCATGGCCCGCTCCATCTCAACCAAACCAAGCTCGTTGTGGTCATAGATGCGGATACTCTGTGGATTGTGGTCGCGCAAAACAACCTCTGCAAACTTCTGACCAAAAGAACCGCATCCCCCCGTTACCAGTATGGTTTTGTCGTCAAAAAATGCCATAGTGCTTATTTCTGGAAATAAATAGCTCTGCCGTCAATAGAATGGAATTGCTCTTTTAGGCTGCGCTCTTTAAAAAACTCATCCACCGCTCTTTTGCAGCCCTCCCAATCGCCATAATCATCAACAATCACATATCCTCCCTGAGCCACCCGGTCATACAGCTCCTGGAGCACATACTTGGTAGATTCATACCAGTCAGCATCAAGCCGCAAAATCGCAATTTGCAAAAGTTCACACTTTGCGACAGGAACGGTATTTTGAAACCAGCCCTTGGCAATTCTTACATGTTCTCTCGGGATTTTCAAGATTGAAAAAAACAGCTTTTCTACGTCCTCAAGTTGCCCTACACACTTATCGATGGATTGAAGCTTCCCTGACGTGCGCTGCAAAGAAAAGGAGGCCGCAACCTCTCCATCTTTTTCTGTGGGCTCTGGAAGACCCTCAAAAGAGTCAAAGAGCCAAACTATTCTTTCAGAATCTGCCTGCTTTGCCACAACAGCCATACAGGCTGCAGCTCCCCCCTTCCATACCCCAAACTCCACAAACGCCCCTGGAACATTCTCTGCCTCTACCTTATGTGCCAGTTCATATACGTTAGAGAGGCGCTTTTGGCTCACCATCGTGTAGGGCCGAAGCTTCAAGAAAAGCCGAATCTTGCCGGGATTGAACAGATTGCCAAGCAACAACCCGCCTATCCACCTTCCCTTTCTGTACCAAGAAACAAATGCCGCGTTCTTGCGCAGAACCTCTTTCAACGGTTCAAGCATCTCCATGCTTCCTCGGTTTATACTGCAACACCAAGTCTAATGCCTTGCTTTTGAAAAACCCCTTGAGAATCTCGCTGTTTTGGATTACGCAATGACCTCCAATGCCCTTAGTAGGAGGAAAAAGCACCGGGCGCACCACGTTCTTCTTTCCAAGCTTTGTGTATCCTTCATTATATGTCTTGTTGAATTCAGAAACCGCTTCCTCAAAGTCCGCGCCGAGTTCTCTGCACATCTTTGCCATTTCCCCGTGCCAGGCAATCACTAAACCGTAATAGGTTGTATCCAAGAGCTTGCCGAGTTCCGTGGTGGAGGCCGGCGTAACAACACGGCATTTCATCCCCACGCTCTCTAAATGCTTCTTTGCCTTGTTCCCTACCTTTTGGTCTTCCGCTCCAATGTACTTCACAAAGGTCTTCACGCTCTTGTACAAATGCGGATGAATGCCCCGAATGGGGCTGTGCACAACAGATTTCAGGCCTGCTGGGAGTTTTTGAATAATGCGCTTTGCTGTGCCGGGAGCAACCGTAGAATGAATGATGGTGAGCTTAGGTTGAGCTTTGCGTATTTCTCTTCCCACCACGCCCTCAAAGCTGGAGCTCCATGGAATGCACACATGCAGTACGTCTACTCCAGAAAGTCCATCGTCTCGCTTGAGGTCTTTGATGCGCGGCTTTTTGTAGAACTTGGCAATTGCTTTTCCAACCTCTCCATTTCCTAAAATGCCTACCCTTTTAGTAGAACTTACCATGAGGCAATTTTGTCTTGCACTTTTTTCTTGAACCGCTGATACGTGCTCACCGCCTGGCGTTCAGCCTGCGGAGAAACAAGACGAAGAATCTCCCTGCCCAAAATCCGGTATCTCCCCCCAACCTTGTTGGCCCGAACAATACCGCGCTTGAGCCAACGCTTCATGGTACGCTCTGAAATGCGCAAAAAGTTCCTGGCCTCTTGGGTGGTATATACTTCGTTCCGCTGTATTTCTGTCATGAATATATTGTAGTTAAAGGAAGAAAGGTGTCAATAAGGGTCATCTCTTTCTCGTTTCAAGGCACCTGATCTATCGAACTTGACGCAGCGTCTCCCTGCACTTTTGCCCCAAAAATGCCGTATCAAAACAAAGCGCGATAAACGTATACCCCTTGTCAACCTTTTCCCGTACGGTCTGGGGGTCAGGCCATACCACGTGAGAACCCATCCATTTATCAAACTCTCTGGCTACTTTTTCGTACTGAGCCATGGCATCCTGAACATCCGGTTCGTTATACTCCCCGGGCTTGCCCAAGGACCCAGAAAGATCGTAGGGCCCAATAAAGCTTCCGTCCACTCCTTCAACCGCCAAAATCTCCCGGAGGTTGCGTATTGCCTCTATGTGCTCAATGAGCACGACCAGCTTTATCTCTTTTGCTTTCTTGCTCTTGTACTCGTCAAACGAAAAGCCGTACCCCTGCGCCCGGGCCAGACCCACGCCCCGCTTTCCTTCGGGCGGGTACTTTACCGCCTCAACCGCCTTTTTTGCGTCCTCGGCCGAACAGACCATAGGGGTTATAATGCCGTCTGCGCCGGCATCCAAGACCCTCTTGATAATGCGGGCGTTGTTTTCTCCCACGCGAACGTACGCGGGTTTCCCTTTGGACTGGATGGCCGCAATGAGCAGCTGCGCTTCGGCATAGTCAATTGCGGAATGCTCCATGTCAATGCATACCCAGTCAAAGCCCGCCTCGGCCATTATTTCGCCAATGGACGGATGCCCCAGCGTTATCCACGTTCCGAACCTAACATTGTTCATTTTTTATTGCTGTCTTGATTATTTATTTACAGACCATTTTTCTCCTCTGTCGGCATGAGCGGCATAATCGTCAACCAAGCCGCAAATAATATGGTAGGCAAGTTCGTGGGCTTCCTGGATTCTGGCCGTAGCGGCAACGGGAATGTTAATATTCAAGTCGCTTAACTCTTTCAGCTTGCCCCCGTCTCTCCCCGTTAACGAGAGATTATAGGTGCCCATTTCACGGCCTTTTCGGAACGCCCGCACAACATTCTCGGAATTTCCCGACGTTGAAATCCCCCACAATACATCGTTTCGCTTCGCCAAGGACTGCACCTGGCGTTCAAAAATCGTTTCAAACCCCTCTTCGTAGTCATTGGCCCATGCGGTCAAAAAAGAAGTGTCTGTCGTCAGGGCGATGGCGGGCAGCCCTTTTCTTTCTTTCTTAAAGCGGCCAGTGAATTCTGCGGCAATGTGCTGGGCGTCCGCTGCGCTTCCCCCGTTTCCGCACGTGAGCAGCTTGCGGCCCTCCTGGAACCTTTTGAAGATTATCTCTGCCGCTCCAAGCAAGGAGTCCTCCTGTTCTTTGAGGTATTCTTTAGCTTCAATACTTTCTTCAATCGCGGATAAAATTTGCTCTTTCATGTTAGTTCGCTCGTTGTAGAGCGCCGTTGCTTGCAAAAATGTCAAACTGGTTTTTGCCGAGACCTTTCATTTCAAACTCTCCCCCGGACGCCTTGACCAAAGCCAGGCCAGCGGCAACATCCCACAGCATTATCCCCTCTTCATGATAGGCGTCCGCCTTGCCGGAAGCAACATACGCCAGAGACAGGGCCGCGGAACCCAAAAGCCGAACTTTTTTAAAGTCCTGAACTTTTTTCACAAAACCAAGCAAACGTTCCGTTGCATAATCTGCCTTTGAAGGAAACCCCATGCAAAGCACCGCATTGCCTTTCTCTGCGACATCGCTCACGGATATCTTTTCCCCGTTCCTAAAAGAGCCCTCTTTCACCGCTCCGTAATACATATCATCTCTGTTAAAGTCATACACAACGCCAAGACAAGGTTCTTGGCCGTCCCAGAGCGCTATGGAGACCGCCGCGTTGGGGATTTGGCGGTAAAAGTTCAAGCTTCCATCTAAGGGGTCAACTATCCACCTTGGCCCTTCCTTGTTCCTTTGCGGATTTTCCATGTGTTCGGAAATTACGGGATATGGTGTTGGTTTCAGATAATCAAGTATAATTTCCTGTGCTTCTCTGTCTGCTTTCAACTCTATGTCTTTACCCGAATTTGAAATGATGCCTGCGTCAGAAACGTTTCTCAGGTGTTCCCCTGCTCTTTGCGCCGCTTCCTTTGCCGAACGAAGCTCCTGTTCAAAGCTCATGTTCCAAAATACTCTCTGAGGTTGTTTATGGCGGTCATGCCCAAAGCCAAAGACGCTTCTTTTGACGTTCCTCCAATGTGAGGGGTGCAATAGATATTTTTCAGAGTCAATAATTCAGGATTGCTGGGCGGCTCTTGCGTGTACACGTCCAGCCCCGCTCCTGCAATAATGTTGTTTTTCAAAGCCCAAAGCAAATCTTCTTCCTTGGCAATCTCCCCCCTTGCCGTATTGATAAAGTAAGAGGCAGGTTTCATCATCAAGAACTGTTCTTTGGCAATCATGTTTCTGGTTAATTCCGTGAGGGGAGTGTGTATGGTGATAATATCTGCTTGCCGGTAGATTTCTTCTTTTGAGGACTCCTTAAGCTTGTGCTCTTGGTAAAATTGTTTTTGTTCTGAATCCTCTCGTATATCATTTACCAGGATGATGCAATGAAACTGCTCCAGCAAGGATACGAGGTCTTTGCCTATGTTCCCAACGCCAATGATTCCAATGGTTTTTTCGCTCAGGTTTCTTCCCGCATTATCATACTTGTTCCATACTCCATTTTTCAAGTCAAGAGAAGAGACAAAAGCACCCCGCATAAGGCCAAGCATAAAACCTAGGGTAAGCTCTGCAACGCTTCTTTTGTTTGTTCCGGGCTGTAGCTTTACTTCAATTCCATGATTTTTGCACGCTTCAAAATCAACCTTGTCCGTTCCTATGCCGTGTTTAGCGATAACCTTAAGTTGAGGGCAGTGGCGCAAAACCTCCTCATCAATCGTATCCAATCCAACAATTGCCGCATCTGCGTCTCGCAATGCCTCCGTGAACTCTTCTTTCGTGTATCTTCTTTCAAAGGTGTTGAGCTTATAATCCGGGAAATGCTTGGCGAGTTCTTCCACAAGCTCCTTATTTTTTGAAAACGTGACGACGCTAACGGCAACTTTCATTTTGCGTGGTGTTTAAAAATATTTTCTGACTGCTCTCCGCTCTCATACATGACAGCCTGGCCAGTTGTTCTCGCCCGCTCAAGAATGGCAAGGGTCAGCTCTTGAGCATCTAATTGTTTTTGGGAGAAATCTATGGTAAAGGGGCTCCCTCCGTCACAGTACTCCAAGCCCGTCCGGAGCACGGGATAATATTTGCTTCCTGGAGAGTTAATGAGTTCAATGCGGTCGATGAGCTTGCCTTTTTTATATATATGCATGCGATGTTCGTGCATGTCTAAATCAATTTCCCCCTTGGTCCCCTTTAAAACGAGGTTTTTGTGCGTTGGCACATCTGCCGTATACTTTCCTACCGATACGGTAATGGGAATCCCTTTCTCCGTTTGCAACTCTATTTCAGAATACGTTTCGGCAATGCACTCTTCCGGGATGCCGTACTTTGACCTGGAAAGATTGTAACATTCTCTGCATCTGGCGGTTCTCACTTGCCCCGCTGCAAATGATATATCAACTTTGCCAAGGTACTGATCAAGAATAAACAGGGGAAGCAGGGCATGGATTCCCATGTCCTGTATCATTCCACCGCCCCTTCTCACGTCAAAAACATACGAACCCCTATGGTCAAGCTGGCCGGAAAACCCTGCGCTCTCCAGCGTTCTCACCTTCAGAGAAACCGGCTCTCCCAAAATCTCTTCAAGTTTGCCGCTGTATGACTCCAGGCCGTTGGCACTTCCATCCCTTTGGAAAACCTCCTCTGTTTGAAGATAAAAACTATCTTTCCGTAATATACCGGCCAGCAGAAGCAGCGGTGCCATCTTCCTCATGAAATAGTACCCCATGAGAAAAACCCTTTGCGGATGTTCAGAAACGAGTTGTTTGAAAGAATCTAACTGGTCTTTCCCAATAACGTAGGGTTTCTCGAGCATAACCTGAAATCCGGAATCCACAAGGTCTTTTGTGTCCTGATAGTGCAGGTCATTGTCGTGCGCAAGAATAACGATTGGATTTTTGCCTTTCAAATCTTCCAGGAGAGCGCTCAAGGCCTCGTCAAAAGCCCTCATTCTATGTTCTATTCCTTCAGATAAGCATCCCATGGGTTCCCTTTCCCTAATGTCAACCGTTGCCAAAGCTCTGAGCAACCGCTGAGCTTCTAAAAGACCAAGGGACGGCGCCAAAAACCTGCGGAACACGTCTCCGGTGCCAACGACAATGATATCTTTCATAACACCCCCTATTGTAGAGGAAAGTCAAAAGGTGTCAATACGGGCCACTTATCGTCCAGTACACCCATCCAAGAACTTCTGAAGAAGCCGGGAGCTCGACTGGACCTTGCCCCCCCTTCCTACTCCAAAAACCATCTTGCATCCAATCTCCTTGCATACCTGCGTTTCGGGAATGTTTTTGTATGTTCTGTCTCCTCCGTTCGCAAAAATATTCGGCCTAATCTTCCTCAACTCGCTGCACACGCTCATATCCTTTGGGGACGCCTTGTGTGCCGTGAGCACAACCCTATCAACCCACTTGAGCGCCTCAAGAATTTCTTTACGCTCTTGCTGCGGCATAAATATAAACCTCTTCTTTTTTTTGAGCCAGTGGTCGTTATTCAGAATCACGACCAACTCATCGCCGAGCTTCTTTGCCGCCTCCATTAACCGGATATGGCCGATATGAATGGGGTCAAATCCCCCGCTCACCGCTACGATAATTTTGGACATACACGGAGAAACCAACTTGAATTACGAATAGCTATTCTGTATCATAAATCCATATGAACGGCAATACTTCGACGGAGTCTACCCCGAGCGTAGTCGAGGGGCTCAGTACAGGCTGGTACTGGACGTTCTTCTGGGGCTTCATTGCTATCCTCCTGCTTCCCCTGCTTAATATTCCTCCCTTGTTCTCTCCCCCTGCATGGGGGCAGACCGTGGCATTTCGCCTGCTCTTTGGTCTTCTCGTCTTGGGGTTTCTCTGGCAACTTACCAAAACCAGAAATCTTTCATTTCTCGTCCCCCACGGTCCAGCAAGAGTACCTTGGACCTTGCTGTACGCGCTCGGCGTAGTACTCTTGATTGCTGCCGTATTTTCCCTTGACCCGAAGAACAGCTTCTGGAGCGACCCGAGCCGCGCATGGGGCATTGTAAACTACCTTTTCTACATTGCCTTTGCGGTATCTCTCTTTCTCATACTCAAAACAAAAGAGTGGCAACGGCTCTGGTACGTACTGCTGGCTACGGGAACCGGGCTTTCCCTGTTGGCCGCGTTCCAAAACTTTGGCTGGTTTTCCGGAACTCTCATCACCTATGGAAGACCGGTGGCCACGCTGGGGAATCCCTTGTTCCTTGCCATGACCCTCATTCCCCTCACTCTCATGGGATTTGTGTGGCTCTTACAGGAACGTTCAACAAAGCGGCGTACAGCGATTGGAGCAGCGCTCCTTTTGTTTCTCTACGCCATATTCATAACCGTTAGCCGCTCCGCGTTTATAGGGCTGGGAGCTGGCGTTCTCTTTTTTGCGTTGGCAGCTCCCAAACAGGCAGCGTTCCTCAAGCTGGCCAGGATAGGAGTACTGGGTACTGTTCTTCTGGGCGTTCTCCTGCTTTGGTATGTCAACACCAACCCGGCACCGGACTTCCTTCGGAAAGTTCCCAACGCCGTTTCTCTATGGGGACGCTTTTCCGTGGAGCGTAGTATCGAGGATGCTCGCTTTGCCGCTTGGGAACTCGCCTTGAAGGCCGCGGTGGAAAAACCTATCCTTGGATACGGACCCTACAACGCCTTCCTTGCTTTAGACAAATTCTACGACTCAAGCGTAGCCACCCTGCGCGTTTCCATTGGATGGTGGGACACCACTCACAACATCTTTGTTGACTATCTGCTGGAGACCGGACTGGTCGGCCTGGCCGCATTCCTCGCCCTTCTTGCCTCTCTCTTTTGGAAACTCCAGGAGACACAGCGGAGAAAGCCGGAGCTCCGCCTCCAGATAATAGGCGCGCAGGCCGCTTTCTTGGCTTACCTTGTGCAGGGAATGTTCTCTTTTAACACCTTTGCCACCTACCTGGTGTTTTTCTTTCTTGTTGCCTACTCTTTGTTTCTTATTTCCACCGCATCTCCGCAAATTAGCCAATCGCCAATCGCCAATCACCAATATCCAAACTCCAATACCCGCCTCGCCCTCTTTGGTCTCTTGAGCGTTTTCCTCCTCTGGTTCCTCTGGCAGCACACGCTTGCGCCCTTATGGGTGAATAAAGAGATGAATGTCGCGGTGTTCCAGGCCCAACAGGGAAGATGCCAGCAAGCCATTGACAAGGCCGAGGAACTTTCTTCTCCCAGCCCCCAACTGGATTACTACCTACCTGCTCAATATACAAACGTTATCCGCGCCTGCCTGCCTTCAGGCTCTGAAGACCCGCAGACCAGGGTGCTTCTTTCCCTAAAAGCGGGCCAAGTCCTAGACAGGGCCGCAGCGGCGCGTCCCCAATACTCCAGAACCTATCTTACAAAAGCCGACTATCTCAACATTGTCCTGACCTATCTTCAAAAAGGAGAACAAAGGGAGGCCATTGCACGGCAAGCGCAAGAAGCTCTCCAGAAAGCCCAAGAGCTAAGCCCCAAGAGAGTGGAGCTATACGCAAAATGGGCGCAGACCGCCCGCCTGCAGGGAAAATACGGCGAGGCAGTAGAACGAGCGAATGAGTGTCTCTATTTAAACAACGAGTACAGCGACTGCATCTGGGAAAAAGTACTGGCGAACGTGTATCTGGGCGACCTGGAGGCAGTGGATGAAGACATGGAGGAACTGAACAGGCGGAGATCCTGGCCTATTCCATACCTCAACCAGCTCGCGCTCGCTTACCAAACAATTGGAGACAAGCAACGGATGGCCACAGCTTATGAACTCCTGGTGTTCAGGACAGAAAACCTCCAGTACGCGGCCTCCCTCGCACTCGCGCACAAGCAACTCGGGAACTGGAATGACGCGCACAAAGCAACCCTGCTCATGCTCCAGTGGCAGCCCGACTTACAAAGCCAGGTGGAAGAATTCCTTGAGCCCATAAGAGGTATTCTCCGGCAGGACTGCAGTGCAGGGAACACTTCATCCTGCTGGCGGCTCTCGCTTGTGGAACTTACCTTCCACAACGAACAGGGAGCTACACTCGCAAGGATCCGCGCGGAACAACTCGGGCTCTCAACCTCTTCTGAAGAAACGCTCAAGGACCTTGCGGAGGTCTATCTGGCAAACCAAGACACCCCGCAACTCATGGAAACCTATCAAAAGCTCGCCGAACTCGCAAAACAGCGTGGAGACGAAGACAACGCGCAAGAGTACATCCAGCGCGCCCAAGACCTGCTCAACAAACTCCCTCAATAGTATGCACGATACTCTCCGAAAGCTCACCCTTCTCCTCTTTGCCCTTGCGGCCCTGATTCCCCTCATGAACCTACCTCCCTGGTTTGCCCCCGCTCCCTGGGGCCAGGCCGTCCTGGTGCGTTTTCTCGTGCCGCTCCTGGGGATTCTCTTTTTAGCGCGCCTCCTCGGCACTCCTGGTTTTGTCCAACAGGCAAAAGAGCGCATACAGGCAGTCAGATGGCCCCTGGCGGCCTTTGCTCTGTTCCTTTCAGTGTACATGCTCGCCTTGCTGTTTTCTATGGACCCGCACTTTTCCTTTTGGGGAGACCCGGACCGCGGCTGGGGAGCTCTCAACTACTTTCTGTATGTCATTTTAGGGCTTCTTGCCTTTTTATCTCTCAAAAAAGAGGAGTGGAAAACGGTGTGGATTGCGGTTTTTGCAGGAGCTGTCTTTCTTGCTCTTGTCGCCTTTGCCCAACGATTTGCCTTACTCCCTAATCTTATTGATCCTACCGGGAAACCGCATGCCACTCTTGGCAACCCCATTCTCTTGGGCGCGTATCTTACCCCTTTGGTCTTTCTGCTTTTAGGATTCGCTCTGAAACGCATCTCAACATTATCTCAACCCCATCTCCACCGTATCTCAACCTTATCTCCCTATATCGTTCTCGCTCTTCTCTTGCTTCTCGCTATTTTCTTTGCTGGCAGCCGGTCCGCGTTCCTAGGGCTCGGAGCCGGCGTCTTCTTTTTCTTACTTTTTGCCCCAGTCCGGGCGCGCCTCTTGCGCGTACTTGGCATTGGTTTTGTGCTTGCAGGAGTTACCACCTTCACCTGGCTGTTCTTTTACCCAACCCCTCCATCATTTCTTGGAGAAGAACTCTCACGCTCCTGGAACAGAATCACACCTCAAGGACTCATGAAAACCGAGCGTCTGGCCGGCTGGTCAATTGAACTGAAAGGCGTAGCTGACCGGCCATTCCTTGGCTACGGGCCGTATAACTCTGCCATTGGGTTTAATAAACACTTTGAGGAAAGCTTTGTAACAGAATACAGATCCACGGGCTGGTGGGATACGGCCCACAGCATGTACCTGGACATTGCCGCTGGCACGGGATTCCTCGGACTTGGAACCTTCTTATTGTTCTTGGGGGCCCTCTTTTGGGGTCTCATGGCTGCAAGAAAACCGGCGCCTCCTCAAGAGAAACTTCTCATACACGGAACGCAAACAGCGCTTGTCGCCTTCCTCGCGGCAATGATCCCCGCCTTCACCTCCACGCCCCTCTACCTTATCTTTTTCTTGCTCTGCGCCTATGCCCTCTTTTTAACTACCAGCCACCGGCAAACGGAGGTTGTCACTCCCATGTTTCCAAGTTTCTGGAAACGCCTCCACCCCAACGTTCAGCTCGGCCTGTTTGGTCTTCTGGGTATCCTTGTACTTTTGTTTCTCTACACCGCCGCTTTAAAGCCCCTTGCGGTCAACAAAGACATAAACCTTGCGCAGACAAAAGCAGACAAGGAGCAGTGTGAAAAAGCGATTACCATCATGGAGGCCTCCTTCCCCGCCAATTCGCATTTTCAGCATTACCACCGCCAGCGCTACGTAGACATTATCGGGCAGTGCATCACAAACATGCCTTCACAAGTCAAAAAACTTTCGGAGGGCGCGGTGTTCATGCTCGAAGAATATCACCAAACGCGAGAGCGCGACCCCCGCTCCTATATTCTGCTCGGAGGCTATCTCAACAACCTTATTCTGCTTTCTTTAGACAAGGAAGAACGGCTGCGGCTCGCAGAACGCGCGGAAGCCGCTCTCAAGCGGGCTGAAGAGCTAAGCCCCCAGCGGCATGCCACATTTGCGAAACTCGCCCAGACCTACCGACTCACCGGCCAATACAAAAAAGGGCAGGAGGTCGTGGACAAATGCCTTGCCCTGCGGCCCAACCTCAAGGACTGCTGGCAGGAACGCGTACTCATGAGCATTGTGCAGGGAACAATGGACAGGGGTTTTGAGGCGCTTGCTGAAGAAGCGAAAAATCACGGAATCGCGGTCCAGGGCGACGCGCCCTTCCTCTTTCAGTTTATCCAGGCATACGGGGCGCAGCCGGAACGCTACAAAAAAGACCTGATGCGGGCCTATGAACAGCTCACGAGAGCCGTCCCAGACATCTTCCAGTACCACGCCGTGCTCGCCGGGCTCTACCGGGACATTGGAGAACGGGAAAAAGCAATAAAACAGCTTCAGGAGATGTGGCGCCTAAGCCCCACTCCCGAAACGCAGCAGCAAATCAACGCATTCCTTCAAACCCTTCCCTAGCCCCTGCTCTAACTACAACTGGGAGATAATCGCCTCTTTCAGCTTTCTATAGAGGGAAGGAGGAAGTATTGCTTTGAGGAATTTGAAAGGAAGACCCAGTACCGCCCTCTTGCCGGGAACTACAATCGTTCTGGTCTTTACAAATCCTTCCCTCCCAACCCGCCTGTTCTCTTGATAGATGCGCTCAATCTTGTTGAGCTCCTCTCTAATAGTGCCTTTCCCCTCCGTTCTCCGCGTCAGCAAACAGTGAATAATGGGCTGCCTCCAGGCGGGCTTGGACAAAACAACATTCCACTTCTCATCGTACGGATACTCCGATAGTTTAATAGGATAACCAACCGAGTCCTTGTAATACCTGTTGATGTTAAAGAAGAATCCGTTCGGCGAAACAGCGCCCTGGATGAAATCAAAATACTT
>C687J35174_10000987_pt1 | contig 41741 bp, 43 predicted proteins | sample RifCSPhighO2_01_FD_35174 | JGI IMG/M metagenome (IMG submission 35174) | reverse complement strand
CTAAAAACAATAAAATTAAAAAGCAATAGTTATATAATTCTAATATAATGGAAAAACAAATTTTAACAATCGAGGAAATGGTTACTTTCTGCAAGAGAAAGGGCTTTGTATATCCGAGCTCTGAGATTTATGGCGGCTTGGCAGGATTGTATGATTACGGGCACCTCGGCACGCTTCTGAAAAAGAATTTTGAGGATATGTGGAGGGAGTTTTTTCTTTCCTTGGATGATAATTTTTTTGAGATTGAGGCAAGCGAAATAATGCACGAGAATACTTTTGTTGCTTCCGGGCATCTAAAGAATTTCCTTGAAGCTGTTGCAAAATGCAAAAAAGGGCACGTTGAAAGGGCAGACCATCTTCTTGAAAAAAAGTTAAAGAAAAGGTTTGAGGGATTAACCACAGAACAATTATTTGATGAGATTAAGAAAAACAAAATAAATTGCCCGGTTTGCGGCCTTGAAATTGAGAAAGTTGAAGTCATGACGCAAATGTATCCTATTTCCCTCGGTGTTGAGAATGTAACAAAAGCCTATCTACGCCCGGAAACAGCGCAAAGCCCTTATGTCAATTTCAAAAGGCAGCTGGAAGCCATGAGGAAAAAACTGCCGATCGGCCTTGCTTTGATAGGGAGAGCTTACCGGAATGAAATTTCCCCACGCAATTTTATACTTCGCCAGAGGGCTTTTACGCAGGCTGAGCTTCAGATATTTTTTAATCCCAACAAGATAGACGACCATGAGGATTTTAAGCTTGTGGAAGATTATAAGCTAAACGTGGTTTTTGCCGAGAAGCGGGAAAGTGGAATTGATAAAATAAATTGCGGAGAATTATCCAAAAAATTGCCTAAATTTTATGTTTACCACATGGCCAAAGTCCAGCAGTTTTATCTTGATGTTTTGAAATTTCCCTCAGAGAAATTCCGGCTTTATGAGCTGAATGAAAAGGAAAGGGCATTCTACAACAAATACCATTTTGATATGGAAGCTGATTTGGACACCATCGGATGGACAGAAGTAGGGGGGATACATTACAGGACTGATCATGACCTTAAGGGGCACCAGGAAGTTTCAAAGCAGAGCATGGAATTTTTTGATGAGGAAACAAAGGAAAGGTTTGTTCCGCATGTTTTGGAATTAAGCTTTGGCGTTGACCGTAATTTTTATTCCATTATCAATTATGCTTATAATTACGACAAATCGCGGGAAAATATCGTTTTGAAATTAAATCCGAAGCTTGCTCCCACTAAATTGGGAGTTTTTCCACTTGTTTCAAATAAAAAAGAAATTGTTGATTTGGCGAAAAAAGTGCATAATGACTTGAAAAAATGCTGGGGCTCCAGCTTTGATACGGGCGGTTCAATTGGCAGAAGGTATGCGCGGATGGATGAAATCGGAACTCCGCTTTGCATTACAGTTGACTTTGAAAGTTTAGAAGATGATTCTGTAACAATTCGCGAGCGTGATACGACAACTCAAATTCGCGTTCCTATTTCTGATTTAAAAGATGCTGTCAAGAAATTCTTCAAGGGAGAGAGATTTAATAAATTGGGAAAAGTGGTGGAATAGAGGAAAGTTCACATAACGTACTATCTTAAACGAATCTTTTTCTCCTCAGAAATTTTTTCCCGATTAGGCAACCCTAATCTGGCTGAAAAAATTTATAGAGCTGAGAAAAAGTTAGGGGAGCGTAGCGACCCGTTTAAGATGTGTTAGGCGACCGATAGGCGAGTGAGCAAAACGAACATCGAGTTTTTGAGCTGCCGAGCGTCTAGCGGCTGCCGTATTTTTTAAGGATAATTTATAGAATGTTATTCTTTTTTATTGCCGTCATCAATATTTTATAATTTTTTGATCGAACCAATTTAGTTAATGGAATCACACAATTTTTTATTATATCTTTAGGGATTAATTTTAGTTCATATTCCATGTGGGCGTGGTCTGAAATATGTTCATAAAACGACACTGAAATTGCGTTAGAAATATAGTAACTTTTTGACCTATAAGATTTCTCAGAAAACTTATGAATCTTTTTAATTAATTTGTAATTTTTTGTCCTATTTGCATCATCTATGGCAAGAGAAAAATCAAAAAGAAAAAGGTAAAAAGTTTCATACTCCTCATGATTATACATTTCAGGTAAGTCCTTTTTTGCAAAAGTACGCCAATTAAAAGCATTAATTCCTTTCAGTTTTGACTCTTTTTGAATGTCTTTTAATGTCTGATTAAATATTTTTGAAACTCCAATTTTTTCATAACTCCTTGGGAAATTTTTAATTTGTTGTTTATTGGCTTTCAGTATATATGGAGGCATTTCTTTTTCAAATCCCTCTATCAGTTTTTGGTTATTGTTGAAAAATATTTTGTAATAATTTTTAAAACAGTTTTCACAAATGAGAAAAGAGCTATGAGAATAAACTCCAATATGAACATAGAGATACTTCTTATTTTCTTCGTCAATTTTACAGACTACACAAATAGGTAATTTCTTTTCCATTTTTTAAACTGATGGAATCATATATCTCACATTTTATTTAAACATTTGCAAAAAATAAGTTCACTTACCTATGCAAACTTAAAAAGTTGTTTAATGTTACACATTAAGCGAAGGCAGCCGCTAAAAAGACGTTCGGTGGCGCAGCCGCATCAACAGAGGTAACTCAAAAACTTTGCCTAACACCGTTATGGCGAACTTTATGATTATTTTATTATATATTCAACCCCAACCCACCGGAAATCCTTTCCTAAACTATTTAAAGCGTTCCAACTTACCATAAATATTCTTAATAACTATTACTATTTTCATTATTTTTTGGTGGAAACACAATCTTTATATATTACCATGACTTGAAAAAAGCACTACATGTAGTGTTTAGACGTCATCTCAACCACTACCTATTGTGGTTTTGGAGAAGTACAAAAATATATAGAATTTAAGAGAAAAAGCAAAATCTTTGAAAACTTTAGACATTGATTAATAACTGATATAAATAAAACATGAAGAGGGGTTTGGCGTTATGGAAACAAAAATTTCTAGGATGAAGAAGCGTGATGGAACGGTAGTTTTGTTCGACCAGAACAAGATAACAACAGCTATATTCAAGGCAGCTCAGTCAGTTGGCGGCAAGGACAGGAGCGCAGCTAAGATATTAAGCGACAATGTAATCAAAGAGCTGGAAGGATTAGGAATAACAACACCTTCTGTTGAGGAAATCCAGGATGCAGTTGAAAAAGTTTTGATTGAGCATGGCCACGCTGCAACCGCGAAGGCTTACATCCTTTACAGGCAGGAAAGGGCTGCCATCAGAAAGGAAAAACAGATTGTATTGGAAAAAGAAGATGTTGATGATGTTGACAAGAGGTTTGACGTCAATGCGCTAAGAGTTCTGAAAGCAAGATACTTAAGGAAAGATGCAACAGGCAAATTGATAGAAACTCCCAAGCAATTATTCACAAGAGTTGCCGTTCATGCAGCTTTGCCTGATGTAATGTATGACACAAGAATTTTTGACATAAATTCCAAGCAGCCGGTCAATATGGTTGAAGATTTTAAGCCTGCAGTACATGAAGACCAGCATGGATTTGGAAAATATAAACTAAACAGATATCACTTAGAAGCTTTAAAGAGAATGTACGACCGGTTCAACCGGAACAAGCAGATGAAAGTGGCATGGGGCAAGTTTTTTGACATGATAATAAAAGGGGATTTAGACAGTTACGAGCAAAATGTTGACGAGTTATTCACTTTAATGACTCACAAATTATTCATGCCAAATACCCCGGCAATTGCAAATTTTGGAAATCCATTGGGAATGGGCAGTGCGTGCTTTGTCCTAGACGTTCCGGATTCGATTGACGGCATAATGGAGACTTTGAAAAACACGGCAATTGTTTTCAAAGCCGGCGGAGGAATGGGTTACAATTTCTCAAAACTGAGGCCGGAAGGGGACTTTGTAAGCTCAACTGGAGGAGTGGCAAGCGGGCCAATAAGTTTTATGAGGCTATTTGACACAATGACCGAGGTAATAAAGCAGGGAGGTATACGAAGGGGAGCCAATATGGGCATTCTTAATTCCAACCACCCTGACATTGAGAAGTTTATAATAGCAAAGGACGGAAACAAAGGATTGAGAAATTTCAACATCAGCGTTTTGATAATGCCGGATTTCTGGAAGCACTATGAAGAGAATACACCTTATCCCTTAGTAAATCCAAAAGACGGAACTGTTGTCAGAACTGTAAATCCGCGAGCTTTGTTTGACAAAATAGTTTATCAAGCATGGGAATCAGCTGAGCCTGGAGTAATCTTCTTTGACAAAGTTAATGATTACAACCCGTTCCTTGAGCACCTTGGGCCGATTGTTACAACAAACCCATGCGGCGAAGTTCTATTATATCCAAACGAGCCGTGCAATCTTGGCTCTATCAATGTCTGGTCATTCGCCAGAAAAGATGAAGAAACCGGAGAAACAACAGTTGATTGGGAAGCTCTGAAAGAAGTTACGATGAGCTGCACAAGATTCCTGGACAATGTTATTGATGTAAACAATTTCCCATTAAAGGCGATTGAGGAAATGAGCTTAAACACAAGGAAAATCGGTCTGGGAGTAATGGGAGTTGCAAACTTGCTGTATGAAGTAAAGCTTCCCTACAATTCAGAAGAAGGAAGGCAGTTCATGCAGAAGCTGATGGAATTCATAGCTTACTGGAGCAAAGTCGAAAGCATAAAATTAGCGCAGGCAAGAGGAAATCTCCCATATTATGACAAGAGTTTCTATAAGCAGGGAAGAGTTCCAATCCAAGGGCCTGAAGATGGTTCATTGAATGGTTTCAACTGGGACAAGATGAGCCAAGACATTAGAAAATACGGAATAAGGAATGGCTATACAACTATAATTGCACCAACCGGGAGTATATCCATGATTGCCGGCTGCTCGTCCGGAATGGAACCGGTTTATTCCATCGTGTTTGAGAAGAACGTCAAAGTTGGAAGCTTTTTCTACATAGACCCTGCAGCTGAAAAGGTTTTGAGGGAAGAAGGATTATTCAACGAGAGGCTGCTGGAAGATGTCAATCAGCACAAAGGAAGCTTGCAGAATATTGAGTATATTCCTGAAAAAATAAGGAATGCTCTTGTAACGGCAATGGACATAACTCCAGAGGATCACATAAGAGCACTCGCAGCATTCCAGAAATGGGTTGATTCCTCCATCTCAAAGACAAATAATTTCCCCGCAGATGCTACAGTCGAGCACATGAGAGAATCATACATACTTGCTTATAAGCTTGGATGCAAGGACGTAACAGTTTTTAGGGACTCCAGTATCAAAGATCAGGTCCTTGTAGCGCCTAAGGCGAAAGAGCGCAAGGAGGAGAAAGTAGAATTGCCACCAGAGCAAAAAAAAATAATTAAAGATTCAGAGTCTGGATTAGTCTTTGCCAATGGAAATAGTAATCACAACAGGCCAATGACTAAGGCGACAATCAAAAACTGTCCGGAATGCGGAACTGCGGTTGAATTAAAAGAGGGTTGCCTGCACTGCCCAGGATGCGGATGGGGACTATGTATGTAATTTAATTCTTTTATTTTTTATTTGATTTTTTAGGCTTAAAAAGGGATGAAGTTCGCCGGATGCGTGCATCTAATTATTAAACTAAATGAACAAACTGCTGAATAAATACAAGATTTTAAAAAATTTAAATAGCGGAAATTCAATAGGGAATTTTGAAAAATATAAGATTGTCAAAATTCTCCAAGATAATTTTGAATGAATATTGGAAAATAATGGATTATTTGAACTTACCAATAAATCAATTTTGAAAGTGGGACTATGAACAAAAAATTTTGGAAAAAATATCCGGTTTACTTGTTTTGGTTCTATGTTGCTGTATGGATTTTGCTTGCAATAAACGTTGTTGACAGATTTACGTGGTTTTTGGAGAATATTGTAATTTTTATTTTTGTGCCCATTATTATTCTTGTCCACCGAAAAATGAAATTCTCAAACTGGACTTGCACCTTGATAACAGTTTACCTTATAATCCATACAATAGGCGCGCACTATACTTATTCGCAAACCCCATTTTTCAGCTATTTTGGCAGCCACAAGTTCCAAAGGGATAATTACGACAGAGTGACTCATTTCACTTTTGGGTTTATATTGTATTATCCAGTGCGAGAGTTTATCATGAAGATTTCAGCACAGAGGAAATTCTTGAGTTATTACATCCCATGGGCAATAATAGTATCTTTCAGCGCCCTCTATGAGATATGGGAATGGATGACTGCAGTTATATTCTCACCACAGCGCGTGGAAGCTTTTATGGGAATCCAAGGCGACATTTTTGACACGCAAAAAGATATGATGCTGGCAGTAATCGGTGCAACTATAGCCGCATTTATGATATTTTTAAAAAACATTAAAAATAACAAAGCATTAGCTAAAAAATAAAATGTCTCTAACGGAAATAAAAAACCCTATTACTGTCAAAGGAGATGACAGCAAGGAAAAGCTGGGATTAGTCCATATAATTACAGGCGATGGAAGAGGCAAGACAACGTCTTCTCTAGGATTGGGATTAAGGGCAATCGGCAACAATTTAAGAGTTCACATGATACAGTTTCTCAAAAGCGGATTTACGGGAGAATTGTACAGCGCAAAGAAGCTTGGGTTTGAAATTGAGCAGTTTGGAGTCGATGCTTTGAAAGAAAAACAGCAAAAACTTCAGGAATTTGAAGATAAAACGGGAAGATTTGTTTTCCAGCCGGATATAAAGGAAAAAGATGCAGCACTTGAAGGCTGGCATCATGCAAAAAATATTATTAAAAGCGGCAATTATGACTTGGTTATTCTTGATGAAATTAACTGCGTGATTGCAAAAAGCCTTATTCCGCTGGATGAGGTTCTTGAAATTGTAAAAAGCCACGGAAAAGTTGAATTAGTTTTGACCGGCAGAGACGCACCAAAAGAGTTAATGGACGCCGCAGATTATGTAAGCATTGTAAGCAGTATAAAGCATCCGTGGCAGAAAGGGATTGTCGCTAGAAAGGGGATTGAGTATTAATGAAGCCAGTTTATGTTTTAGTTCATGCCTCGCCAATATTGGAATTAGAAGGAAATTTCGGTGGAAGATTAAGGGAAGTTTATGATGAATTACATAGTATAATCCGCCAAGAAGAGTATATTCCAGTTGAAAATCCACTAAAAATTCCAGATGGTCTACAAAGAAATAGAGAAATTAAAGTATGCGGTGGCTTAAGAGATGTTTGTGTAAGCAATCAGTTGGAAACTTTAGTTGTTGCAGGATTTAATACCACAATTCACGAAGCTGCTACTTTACCCTAAATTAACTGCTCAATAATCTTTGCCATCTTAAAATCTTTGTAAGTCAGCGCGTTCTCGTCCCATGTCGTCAATGAAATTCTGACTTTATTGTTTCGTATTGTAATATCTGGATAATGGTACTCGTGAGTTGCAATTTCTCCAACCTTAGAAGAAAAATCCATCGCTTCCTTAAAGTCCTTAAATTCGAAATCCTTGTAGATTGAAGTGTAATCCGACATTTCCCAGCCCGGCAATTCTTCAAGCCTGTCGTGTATGTTCTTTATTGATAAGTGCTCTTCCATTAATGGCATCTTTGGCTTTATTTATATAAATCTTTTTATAGTACTTAAATACATACACTGGAAACCAATCAAAATGCCAAAATTAAACCTGTCAAAAAACGCCTTGATGATTCTTGAGCAGAGATATCTGATAAAAGACAGGAATGGAAAAGTAACGGAAAAGCCGGAAAATATGTTCAGTAGGGTTGCAAAAAACATTTCTTATGCAGATGCGAAATACAAGTACCACGGGCAAATAAAAAAAATTCAAAAAAAATATAAAAAAGAGTTTTATCATATCGTTGAGACCAAAGAATTCAGGAAATTAATAAGGGATGATAAAGAATTAAAAAAAACAGAAGAAGAGTTCTACAATTTAATGACTTCACTGGATTTTTTGCCAAACTCGCCGACATTGTTGAACGCAGGAAGGAAATTGCAGCAGCTGGCAGCATGTTTTGTGCTTCCCATTGAAGATGACATTGATTCAATATTCAAGATTTTGCACGACACCGCAAGAATACACAAGACAGGCGCAGGAACGGGATTTAATTTTTCCAAGCTGAGGCAAAAGGGCGATTTAATCGAGAGCGCAGGGTATACTTCCGGCGCAGTTTCATTCATGAAAATTTACGATGCTGCAACAGAGCAAATCAAGCTCGGAGGAACCTTGAGGGGGGCAAACATGGGAATTTTAAGTTTTGACCACCCGGACATTGAAGAGTTTATTACTGCAAAAAACGATCCAAATGTTTTAACAAATTTCAACGTTTCAGTTGCAATAACAGACAAATTTATTCAGGCTGTAAAGAAAAATGAGGAATACAATTTGATAAGCCCGAGAACAAAAAAGCCCGTGAAAAAAGAAAATGCGAAAAGAATTTTTCAAATGATATCGAAACAGGCATGGGATAATGGGGACCCTGGAGTAATTTTCATAGACAGAATAAATAAATTTAATCCGACACCGGCCCTTGGGATGATTGAATCAACAGACAGCTGCGGTGAGCAGCCACTTCTCCCTTATGAATCGTGCAATTTAGGAAGCATTAATTTATCTAATATTGTTCAAAACAAAAAAATAAATTATGAAAAATTAAGAAAAATAATCCACTCAGCAGTGCATGTCCTTGATAACATAATTGACATGTGTAACTATCCATTAAAGGAAAACAGGAATATTATCGAGAAGAACAGAAAGATTGGATTAGGGGTGATGGGGTTTGCGGACATGCTGATTAATCTGGGCATTGCCTATGATTCAGATGAAGGATTAAAAAAAGCAGAGGAAGTGGTGAAATTTATTTCGGAAGAATCAAAAAAAGCCTCAACGGAACTGGCAAAAACACGGGGAACTTTTCCATCGTGGAAAGATAGCATTTATTATTCTAAAAAAAATAAAATTAAATTAAGAAATGCGACGACGACGACAATTGCCCCTACAGGGACTATAAGCATAATTGCAAACACTTCAAGCGGGATAGAGCCATTATTTGCATTGAGCTATGCACGAAGAACTGCAGAAGGAAAAACTTTGATTTATTTTCATGAAGAACTAAAAAGGATTTTAATTGATAAAAATTTGTACAAAGATGGGATTATAGAAAAAATAAACAGGGAAGGCTCACTAAAAAACATTGATGAAATTGAGGATTCAATAAAAAAAATTTTTGTGATTGGAAGTGATATTGAAGCAGAGTGGCATGTGAAGATGCAGGCAGCCTTCCAGAAATATGTGGATAATGGAATTTCAAAAACAGTTACTTTATCAAAAGATGCAAGTGTCGAGGACGTTGAAAGAATATTTTTGCTGGCCCATGACCTTGGATGCAAGGGAATTTCAATTTACAGGTCCGGCAGCCGAGAGGGACAGGTAATTTATTTAAGGTCAAAAAGGGATGAGCAGATAACTTTAAAGGATTTTTTCAGAAGATGATAATCAAAACAAGAAAATTTACATTAAGGCCTTACAAAAAAGGCGATGAAAAATCTTTAACTGAAAACATAAATGACTGGAATGTTGTGAGATATACTTGTAGTATAGCCTACCCATACAGCCATAAAATCGCAAGAGTGTGGATTGAAAAAAATTTACGATTGTTTAAAACAAAAAATAAAAAAGAAATAAACTTTGCAATAGATGTGGGTGGTGAAGTTATCGGCGGAATAGGATTCAAGAACATGGATTGTGTCAAAGCTGAAATTGGCTACTGGCTTGGAAAAAAACACTGGGGAAAAGGCATAATGACAGAAGCAGTAATGCTAATGACGGATTTTGGGCTCAAGAAGCTAAAATTCAGAAGGATTTATGCCAATGTAATGATTCCCAACAAGGCTTCCATAAAGGTTTTGGAGAAAAACAGATATCGGCGTGAAGGAAGGCTAAAAAACTTCTACACTAAAGACGGAAAGTTAATTGATGTGTTCCTATATGCGAGAACAAAATGAACTTTTTCATAATACACGGAATTTACGGCCATGCGGAAGAGAACTGGTTTCCGTGGTTGAAGATAGAACTGGAAAATAATGACCATGAAGTTATTGTGCCTAAATTTCCGACACCAATCGGCCAGACACTTGAAAACTGGATTAAAGTCATTAAGAAATATGAGGATAAAATTAATGATGATACCGTGATGATCGGGCACAGTTTGGGCGCGGCGTTTATCCTAAATTACCTTGAGCAAATTGACAGGGAAATAAAAACTGCGGTGTTAGTTTCAGGATATCATGAAAATCTTGAAAATCCGTTTAAAAAATTAAACAAAACTTTTGTTGACAAGAAATTCAACTGGGATAAAATTATTGAAAACTGCGAACAGTTTATAGTTATCGGCTCTGATGATGATGAGTACATTCCTGAAAGCGTGACAAGAAGATTGGCATTCAAGCTTGATGCAGAGCTGCACGTAATTCATAACGGCGGCCATCTGAACGCTGATGCCGGCTACAAAAAATTTCCTTTTCTTCTTGAGATTATTAATAAGTTACATAAACATTAAAAATATAGAAAGCTGAGGCGTGATTATTCCTTTAGGAATATTTTTTTCAATTAAATATTTATATATGAATATACATAATTCTGGATTAGATGAAAAAAAATACAGCAGACCAGGTGTTTATTGAAAATCTGATTAGTGTAGACTTTGGAAGCAGCCTTGAAGAATTGGATTGCAAGTGAAAGCAATGGGTGATTAATAATAAAAAAATGAGAACGGGATTCAATTTCTTAATAATGTCAAGTATAATGGGCAACTGGATATCTCCAGTGACAAATTAATTTTTTGATATATAAAAAACAAAAAAAATTTTAATTGCCGCAGCTCTGCAAGCACGAATCCTTATCGGCTCCGGACATATAATTGCAGTAAGCGCAAGGGTCATTTGATGCTCCTGAGCTGCCGGAAGGGACGCTTGGCATTGTTGAAGTTGAAGCGCCTGCTGGCAAATCAAATACACTGTCGCTTACAGTCTTGGTGTAGCTTCTTGCAGTCATTTCAGTCATAGCCTGGGGGCTTTGAAAGTAAACATACAAAGGAACTCCCTCGCTTGAAAAGCAGTATTTAACAGTTACTGAGTCATCTGTGTCAGTTACTTTGTAACACTTTGCGGTCACTCCGGCGACAACTTTTGTGCCGTCAGCTTCAATTTTATATTTTTGAGAAGTTTCCACTTCATCCTCAAATTTTGCGAGGGCGTCCTTTTTGAGTTCCATTTTGTAACAGTTCCATCCATCGTTATTTGTGCAGGATGTAAGAGTGCTGTCAACCAAATACGATCTTGATTCAGTGCCCTGCACAGTCATATCTGTCCTTATTTTATTTATTCCTTTTAAATATTGAGTCATTACTGCGTTAAACTGTTGCCCACCAGAGTTGGAAGACAGGTCATATGTAACTTGCCACTGGATGCTCTTTCTTCCAGAAAATAAGCTTTTAAATTCGCTTGTCGCGCCCGAAGAAGAAGATGCAGTCTGCTGAGCTGCTGCCTTAGTATTAGTTTGCGTTTGAGTATTCGCTTGTGTTTGAGTGTCAGAAGCCGCCTCAGTATTATCCCCGGCTTGCTGATTCTTGCAAGCTGCAAAAACTAAAACTAAACTCAATAATATTATTGCATACAATTTCATTTAAATCCCCCCCGTTTTTATTAAAATGAGCAAATTTCCTAATATATTTAAATATTGCGGTTTCAATAACATTAATGACAACTTTTAAAAAATACAATATAATACCAGCTTTATGGACAAAATAGATAGTTTAAGAAAAGAATACGAGCTGAAAAAAAATAGAATACAGGAAAGGCTAGGCCAATTTGAAAAATTTTTCAATGAGCCGTATTCATGGCATTATGCCGATAATGAATTAAAATTACTGCCATCAGAAGCGAAAGACGACCACAGAATTTTTGAGGAATTATCTTTTTGCATTTTCACAGCAAACACAAGCGCTGAAATGGGATTAAGGGCTATTGATGCCGTGAGAAATGTCCTTATAACCGGAAGCGCGGTTGACATGACCAGAAGATTGGAAGGAATTTACAGGTTCAATAACGTGAGGCCTGCCCATATAATACACACAAGAACTTATTTAAAAAACTCATTGAATTTTGCATTAAAAAATAAAATTGAAAATTTCAAAAATAAAAATGAATTAAGGGACTTTTTTGCACTAAACAAGGGCATTAAGGGTTTAGCATACAAAGAATCATCACATTTCCTTAGAAATATTGGATTTAAAGGCTATGCAATTCTTGATAAGCATATAATGAATTCATTGCATGAGTTTGGTGTTCTGCCAACAAATGACAAGCCTAAGAATGCAAAAGAATATTTAGAGATTGAGCAGAAATTCATTGATTTCTCTAAGCAGGCTGGGATTGGCATGGATGAATTGGATTTACTTTTGTGGAGCAGGAAAAACGGAAGGATTTTGAAGTAGGATGGTAAAAAACATAGACAAGATAATTGAACTATTAAAAACAGAAGTCAAAGATTTTGAAAATCCTGTTGTTTCTAAAATTGGAGAAATACAAAAAGACCCTTTCAAAGTCTTAATTTCTTGTATTTTAAGCTTGAGGACGCAAGACAGAACTACCGGTCCAATTTCTCTAAAGCTTTTTGAAGTTGCTGACACTCCAAAAAAACTGGCCAAAATGCCTTTAGGCAAAATACAAAAAATAATCCGGCCGGTCAATTATTATATCACAAAATCAATTAGGATAAAACAAATTGCAAAAGACATTCTTGAAAAATATAATGGAAAAGTTCCTGACACTTTTGAAGAATTAATGAAATTCAAGGGTGTAGGAAGAAAAACCGCTAATATAGTAATGGTTTATGGATTTTCTAGGAAAAACCGTATTCCCATAGACATTCACTGCCATAGGATCCCAAATAGATTAGGGTGGGTGAATACAAAAACTCCCGAACAAACAGAATTTGCGCTGATGGAAATACTGCCTAAGAAGTATTGGCAAGATTTTAATGACCTTTTCGTGCTACATGGTCAAAACATTTGTAGACCTATAAATCCACATTGTTGGGATTGTCCTATTAATAAATATTGTAATTATTACAAAGAAGTCTACTTACCTTCCAAAAGAAAGTAACTTTAATCTTTCCTGCTTTTTTATTGAAGTGAAACCGATTGAATTATAATATATAAGGAAGTTCTTTCTTTTTGTAATATTAAAGAAGTGTCTTACTTTACCATGTTTCATGTAAAAATGCACTTCATTTGATTCTATATCTAAATCTGTCAATAAACTTTTAATATCGATTAAAAGTTGTTTATCATCTTGGAATCCACGCATAGTATACGACTCCGCATTAATAGAGCCATCATCGTCAAAGAATGCTCTGATAAGGCCTGATTTAAATTCTTTATTAAAATTCTTAATTTGTTCTGTTATTTGTTTCTTCTTACCATAAGCAAATGTTCCACATATTTGATAAAGAATTAAACCACAAACTCTTGGATAAAAAAGTCCAATTTGGCAGTTATTTGGCAAATTTTCAAAAGAATAAATTCTGCCTAACCATTTTGATTTGGTTTTAAAATTCCCTTTCGTCTGTGTCCAAATTCTAGGTTTAACTCCAAATATATAATCCATATTATTAATGAATTCTTTGATTAAATCAATATTAGAATTTGTATAAAATGGTTGCAGATATTTTTTATCTATTGCACCGTCTCCTAGGATGTGCCCAACCACATTTCCAAGTTCTTTTCCAATTTTTATTGGAAATTTGATATTAACAGTTCCTTTTTTTCTTCCAGATTTTATAAAAACTATATGTTTTTCTATAGAGTCTAATGGATAATCTGTTAATTCCAAGATTCTTAACAGCGCTTGGAAAGGGATTGCACATCCTTTGTACACCCAAGATCCAATATTCGGGCAAATGTTAAATTCTTCATTATAAGGACAGTCTAATTTAAAGGCTAATTCCTTATTTCTGTTAATGTTATTACCTTTAGCGGCTGTCTTAAACAATTGATGTAGAAATTCAGGATTTAATTTTACATAACTATTTTTTAAACTATTGATCAAATCTGATAAATGTATTTCGTTATAATTTTTCATTTAAATCACGATTTCTTTAGGTTGAGACTGCGTAAATGATTTTTGGTTTAAATAGTTCACATGAGAATGTCCAGTGTCCAGTGCTTGTAGAATATATATTTTAAAAAACCAGAAATCATAATTTGGCAGTCAAAGCTTATCTAAGGTGATTTAAAACTATGAAAAATAGAAATACATTCGGATTAGCTAGTTTATAAAGAACACGTAAATATTTGCATGGTAATTTATTGATTTATGAAAGATATTTTTAAGCTGCGGGGTAATCAAACTGAATAGACAAAGTTTTTATACAAGATAGTTTCAGATAATAATTTTATGGGAGTTACTCTAAACTTTTAAGATTGATGGGGTGAACCACTATGGAGAATGCAAATAAAGAATATACTGAAGTGGAATGCTTAGTAGTCTGGAAGACACCACTCGGGGAGGCAGAGCACTTAGTAGGTATAATGGAAAGGTCAAAGGGTGCTTTGGATGCTGTCTTTAAAGTCAAAAGACAATGCATAACAGGAGATAAAACTAAATTTTATAGACCAGAATCATCAAAACCAGAAAGGTATTTTGAGAAGTTCAAAAGCGAAAATATCAGTTATGTGGAATAATTACAATGTATAGCGGGGTTTGTTTTGCGGCTTATTAGATATTACCTAAATATCCTTTCCCATAACATTCATGGCAAAATGTGGACTCCTTCTTGACTTTGCTGTACACTCCCCCATTCTTGAATAAAGGGCAAGCCGAAGCTACAATGAACCATCCATTGCCTTCACAATTATCACACTTCATTAGATTACTCATCTGTGGTCTTTTTATTTTTCTTTTATTTAATATTACGACCCCTTCCATTAATCTTTTTAGTTTATCTTTAACCCTAATGTGCCAGAAAGTTAAATGGTGTTTAAAGTATGATTCAGGGTGGTCTTTTACATCTTCTTTGACTTCGTTCCAGAGTTCTTCAAGTTCTTGGGGGTTCATTTGGATCCATATTTCGATTAGTCATAAAATTGAGTCCATTCTGGTTAATAAAGTTTTGTTATTTCCAATAGATTAGGGTGGATAAAAACAAAAAATGCCGAGAAGTCTATGGATGATTTGATGGAAATAATTCCAAAAAAATACTGGCATGACTTGAATGATTTGTTTGTGCTGCACGGTCAGAATGTATGCTTTACGAATTCTCCGATTTGCTCAAAATGCTCAATCAGGAAATATTGCCCAAGAATCGGAGTTGTTAAGAGTAGATAGATTTATATATATTAATTACAATACAGTATCGGGTGATCTAAATGGTTTCAATAATAAGTATTGGTATTTTAGGCCCTGTTGCGTCTTTGATTTTTGGGGTTTTAGTTTTAATGTTCCCGAGATTGTTGAATAATTTAGTGGGAATTTATCTGATAATAATTGGATTGATAGGAGTATTGGCACAGTTCTTGCTTTAATATACTTGAAAGATGTCTTTCCTGTCAGTCTAGACAGGGAGACCATCCCAGTTTATTATTTTTAGAATTTAGATAGTATTTATGTTATTAATTCTAATTTACTTACTTAATACAAAAACTTAATAAATAACTTATTTATCACCAGATTAATGGCAAAAAATACTGTTTCTGTTAAGGTAACAAAAGACGGGCTGAATAAAATAAAAGATAATGCCATTGTTATAGGATTTTTTAAGGACAAAATAAATTTATCCGGGGAATTAAAAAAATTTGACAATGAGAATGAAAATATTTTAAGCTCATACATCAAAGATATGCAGTTTAAGGGTGACAAAGGCGAGACTAAAAATATTTATGTCAATAAAAAAGTAAAGACGGTTGTTTTGGTTGGGTTGGGAGAAGAGGATAAATTCAATTTTGAAATTCTTTCCAATGCCGTTGCAGAGACTTCAAAAAAATTAAGGGACAGTTCAATAGAAACTTTCAGCATTTTGTTAAGCTCGTTTAGAAATAGTAAAATGAAAGAAGAAGATGCTGTTGAAAAAATATCAATAAGTTTATTTTTAGGATTGTACAAATTTGCAGACTACAAAACAAAAGACAAGGAAAATAAAAAATATGTCAAGGAGATTAAGATTTTAACGGATTCGAATAAAAGTTTTGAAAACCAGCTGAAATTTGCTTCTGCAGTTGGAGATGCGGTTGCAAAAACGAGAGATTTGGTCAACACTCCCCCGAACATTGCAAATACGGCTTATGTCGCCGGTTATGTGAAAGAACTTGCAAAAAACTCAAATCTAAAGTGCACTGTATTTGATGAGAAGCAGATTGACGGGATGAAGATGGGCTGCCTGTCGGCTGTCGGAAGAGGCAGCGTGAATAGGCCAAAACTTGCTGTTTTGGAATATGCAGGCGCAGGCAGAGAAAAGCCGATTGCGCTCGTCGGAAAGGGAGTAACTTTTGATACAGGAGGATACAATTTGAAACCTTATCCTTACATTTTGAACATGAAAGACGACCTCGGCGGCGCAGCTGCGTCCATACATATCATAGAAGTGTGCGCAAAATTAAAATTGCCAATTAATTTAATTGTTGTAACGCCACTGTGCGAGAATATGATTGATGCCGATGCATTCAGGCCAGATGATGTTTTAACCGCTTTCAACGGAGTGACTGTTGAAATAAAAAATACTGATGCTGAGGGAAGATTGATTTTGGCTGACGCTTTGTCTTATGCTGCTAGCCTGAAACCAGTGGCAATTGTGGATATTGCCTCGCTTACCGGAGCGAGCATGGTAGTTTTAGGGCCAATTGGAACTCCAATTATAAGCACAGACGAAAAATTGACAGAGAAATTAAAAGAAGCTTCAAAGAAAAGTTTAGAAAGAATTTGGGAGCTTCCGCTTTGGCCGGAGTACGACGACAGCATCAAAAGCGATGTTGCGGATATTAAAAATATAAGCGAAGAGGGGGATGCAGGTGTAATAATCGGGGCTGCTTTCCTGAAAAATTTTGTAGATGAAATTCCATGGCTGCACATCGACATCGGAACAACTGTCTGGTCAAAAGTTGACAAGGGAATTCTAACAAAAGGTGGGACTGGGGCAAGTGTAAGGCTAATGGTTGAATTCTTGAGAGAGTGGAAATAATTTTAATTTAGAATTCTTTAAATATACCTAATAATTAATTGAATATATGCTGAACAAAATACTATCAATGATAGGGCTTCCACTGGGCATTCTGGTAATTCTAAAATATTTCGGCATTTACGATGTGAGTTCCCGAATATTATTTAACATAACTATGATAGGTGCGTTGTTTTTGATTGTAATTCAGCTTCTTTCTTATATCTCAGTAAGCAGGTATAATGAAGGCACATCCTTGATGGGAAAGGCAATCAAAACAATTTTGGCTGTCCCGGGAATTCTTTATGTCATAGACCACTTTTACCCAATAGTATTACCAATAAATCTTGAAATATTTATAGCTATTTTCTTATTTACAGAAGGCCTTTATGGGCTGCATTAAACAACAACATTTTTATATTAGTTATACTACTCTGTATCATTAGTGATACATAAAGGTGATACAATGCCTATGACTGAAACAAAAATTAAGAAATGGGGTAATTCCCTTGCTCTGATAATTCCAAAGGAGATAACAAAGCAGGAAGATTTAGATGAAGGGGATATTGTTAGAGTGGAAATTTCCAAGGAAAAGAGGATAGATGGTTTTGGTATTCTAAAGGATGCACCAAAATTCAGCAGGGAAGATAAAGGAGACGGCGACTTCTAATGATTTTTATAGTTGACTCGTGGGCCTGGATAGAATATTTTACCGGTTCAAAAAACGGATTGAAATTAAAAAAATTGATAGACAACAAAAATCATAAACTTATAACTATGGAATGCACTTTAAGCGAAGTGAAGAGCTATTGCTTGCGAACAAAAAGCGATTTTGACCGTCTCAACAAAATTGTAAAGAAAAATTCTATCATACTCCCTGTAATGATGGATATTTGGCTGAAAGCTGCCGAAGCGAAGTATGAAATCAGAAAAAAAGTGAAAGATTTTGGGCTAATTGATGCTATACTGGTTTCGAAGCAAAATGAATTAAATTGCATGCTAATTAGCGGGGACAACCATTTCAAAAATATGAAAAAAATTGTTTACGTCGGAGATTAAATACAATATTTTTTCGCAACCTTTTTAAAACCCCATTATTTTCTAAGGTTTATGTATGACGTAATCATAATAGGCGCGGGAGCTGCCGGGATGACTGCAGCGGTTTATACGTGCAGGAAGAAGCTAAAAACAGCAATTCTAAGCATAGATATTGGAGGCCAGACTAACCTGACAAGCCATATTGAAAATTATCCAGGAACTGGGCCAATGACCGGCACAGAGCTTATGCAGAGATTCCAGAATGAGGCAATCGGTTTTGGGACTGAGTTTATAATGGGAAAGGCAACAAAAGTTGACAAGACGGAAAAAGGTTTCAAAATAACTTTGGCAAACGATGAAGTTTATGAATGCAAAGCTTTAATTCTTGCATACGGTAAAGTCCCGAGAAGTCTGGGAATTGAAAACGAAGAAAAATTTTTTGGAAGGGGAGTTTCAACCTGCGTAACTTGCGACGCGCCTTTGTACAAGAACAGGGAGACTGCAGTCATTGGCGGCGGCAATTCAGCTGTTGAAGGCGCTTTGGAGCTTGCAACAATCGCAAAAAAAGTTTATCTTATCCACAGGAGAGACTCTTTCAGGGCAGATGAAGTTACAGTTGAAAAATTAAAAAACCACAAAAGCATAGAGTTGGTCTTGGGCAGTGTCGGAACAAAAGTTACAGGAGATAAAAATGTTGACGGAATTGAAGTTGAAAACATTTCAACGAAGGAAAGAAGGCATTTAAAAGTTGACGGCATTTTCATAGAAATCGGATATGTTGTTGACACTTCGTTTGTTTCTCACCTTGTAAAAGTAAATGAGAAGAAAGAAATAATTGTTGATGAAAGAGGAAACACTTCGCATCCCGGAATTTTTGCAGCCGGGGACATAACTCCAGTCCTATACAAGCAGACAGTTATAGCAGCCGGAGATGGCTCGAAAGCTGCGCTTGAATGCTACCGCTGGCTGACGGGCGGAAAAGGCGCAATTCTGGATTGGTAATTGAATAAACAAACTTTTTATTATGCGAATAATTTTTATATAACATTCAACTGTTGTGGGTGATATGGATTATAGCGTGTTGATTGGAGAAGTTGTCAGAACTTATGAATTGCCTGCAAGGCTAGAATCCAGAATAATTACAATAGCTAACAAAAGAGTTCATGAACTTCATCTCAATACTGTTGCTCATGTTTATAATTATGTTGATTATTTGGTTGAAAGGTTTAATCCTCGAAGAGAAGATAAAGTAACGTTTAGTTTGGATACATCAAAAAGAAATGATGCCAGAACACTTCAAGAAAAAATTGGTATCGAAGACCCAAATTTAGCAATTTACACTCAAAGAGCTTATCAACATCAGGAGCCATCTAATCCTGCATCATCCGCAGAAGTCTTGGATATTCTCAGAGGAAATCTAAGCGAACTTGATTTTAATATTTTATTACAAATAATGAATATGGGGGTAAATGTTTTTACTTCTCCACCCGAGGAATTATTACTATCTAAAGAGGCTGTGATTTCTCAGATTCCACAAATACAGGAAAGGGTTGAAATATTAACCAGAAGATACGAAAGAGACGGCAGGATAGTCATTCCAGCAAGGCCCATTGTTTATGTTCGCTTTAACCCTGAGCTCTATATTAAATTTGGCAGAAGGAGGTATAATGGAAATCCTATTGCAGTTTATGAGGCTAACAGAGAAGTTTATGATGGGATGAGTAGGGGGAAACTGTCGTATTTTGATAAAGGTCTTTACGGTGCATTATTGAAATCAGGACAAATTGACATTGCAATTCCTAAACCTACTAGAATTCCTAGGCCAATTAGAATTCCTAGGCTAAGCAGTCTGCCACAATCTGAAGTTGACGGAATTTTAAATACCATGGCTAGCCGCTTCACTTACATACACCTAGTTGACGATGAAAGATTCGGAAGATTTGGATTAGTTGGAAGGGTCCTAAACTGGAATTCCATTTATATAGGCCAAAATGCCCAAAAGAATGAAAGAGTGAGTGAGCCTAAGTTTGTTATAATAAAACCGCGAGGTATCAAACCGATTGGAAAGCCACAAACTTTTCCCTTTCGTGATGATGACGAATTACATTTGCTGGCTGAGAATTGGTATCCTTATGGTTCAATTCAACGCTGGTCCAAAGGTCCACACATTGCTAATGCATTTAGGAAAATTGATGATTTTCAAGATGGAGAAAGAAGAAAAATAAAAGTTCAATTCTATGAAATTCCGGAAGGGTGTTTAGGAAAATTTCCTGATAAGCAAAATCAAAATGAAGAACTGAAAGTACCAAATTCGCTGATAGAACATAGCTAAACGGCTAAAACCCATATGACATTTTCAATAATTTTTTATGGTTGTATTCATTAACTTTTTAAATTAACGAATTATTCTTTTTGCTGGTGATTTAAATGATAAACTTAAAAATCGGCGACAAAGCTCCGAATTTCAATTTGAAAGATGGAGATGGAAAAACAGCAAAATTGTCTGATTTCAAAGGCAAGAAAGTTGTTCTTTATTTCTATCCTAAAGATGATACTTCCGGATGCACAAAAGAAGCGTGTAATTTCAGGGATAATTTAGTCTCATTAAAGAAATTAAATGTCGAAGTGCTGGGAGTCAGCAATGATGACGAGATGTCTCATAAGAAATTTGCTGAAAAATATAAATTAACATTTAGATTATTGGCTGATGTTGACAAAAAAGTTTCAAAAGAATATGGGGTGTATGAATTAAAAAATAATTACGGCAAAGAGTATTATGGTATCACAAGGTCGACTTTTGTTATCGATGAAAATGGAAAAATCCAGCAAATTTATTACAAAGTAAATCCGGAAGAGCATATTAATGAGTTAATGGCGGAAATAAAAAAATAATTAAAGAATAATTATAAAATCGAAATTAATTCCCTTGGGGATTTTCCTTAGGAAAAAACAATTAAAAATGCAGCAAGTACAAGAGCATATCCTTAAAGTGTCTGAAATAATAGATGAGACCCCGACAGTAAAGTCGTTTAAGGTGGAATTACCTCAAGATGCAGATATTAACTTTTTCCCTGGGCAATTTTTCATGGTTTCTTTTCCAGATGATTCAGAAATAAAAATGGGCAGGGCTTACTCTATTGCGTCATCTCCGATGGAAAAAAATTACATGGAAATCTCCCTGAACAAAATCGGGCCTTTCACGACAAAAATGTTCCAGCTAAGATCCGGAGACTTTCTGAAATTCAAGGGTCCTTTCGGGAAATTCTATTTCAATGAAGACATAAAAAATGATCTTGTCTTGATTGCTGGAGGCACAGGAATAGCCCCATTGATTGGAATAATAAGGTATTGCACAGACAAGAGTCTTTCCAATAAAATTAAATTATTTTATAGTGTGAAAAATCCTGAAGAGATTATTTTTCATGATGAAATAAAGAGAATAAAGCAAAAAAATCCCAATTTTGAATATTTAATAACTATTACCAGGGCAGAAGACCATCACGCATGGGACGGTAGGCGAGGCAGAATCGAGGAGCAGCTGCTTGAAGAGAATATTGGCAATGTTGAAGAAAAAATTTATTTTCTGTGCGGCTCCAAAGAATTTGTCAATAATATGATTGCAATGCTGCAAAATTTAGGGGCTAAGAAAGAGCAGATTAAGACAGATGTTTGGGGATAACTACTATTAAATAGGAAAAATATTTAAATCAATTTATACTACCAAGACAAAATGGATGGACCAAAAACTTATGATTCTCAAGCTGAAAGATTTCGTTTGAATCCGGAAAGGATAGGCGAGGCAATTGTTGATGTATACAGATTTATCATGGCTGACCACGGCTCAGCAAGACCAGGAATAGTAGGTGAAAATAGAATATTGAGAGTAACCGCAAACGTAAGGGCTGACGGTATGCTAATAGGCGCAAATCTAGCAACAATTATTTTAGATTCAGCCGAGACAGTACTTATTATGCATCAAAATCGGAATCTTACTAATGACCCGCATGATTTGCAGGAATTAGGGAGAAAATATAAACTTTAATTCTAAATTTTTAATTAACAAAATTTAATTACTAGTTAAGATAAATAATTTTCCATGTACCAAAAAATTGTTTCTCTGGCACCGAGCAATACAGAAATTATTTATGCGCTCGGCGCTCAAGATAAATTAGTAGCATGCACTAGATACTGTGATTTTCCTGAGGAGGCGAAGAAAAAGCCAAGAATCGGGGGCTGGCTCGATATAAATGACAAATTGGTAAAAAGTTATAATCCAGATTTAATCTTAACATCTACATTTGTCCAGGACAAAATAACTTTGAGATATAAAAAATCAAAGATGAATATTGTTGCTTTGATGCCGACAACTTTGAATGGAGTTTTTGATTCAATTATTAAAATTGGAAAATTAGTTGAAAAAGAAAATGAGGCAAATGAATTAGTTTATTCAATGAAAAATAAATTTTATGAAATTGAAAATAAGGCTAAAAATTATAAAAAACAAAAATCAATAAAAAATAAATCAAAAATAATAAAACCAAAAATTTATATCGAAGAATGGCACAAGCCGCCAACCGTTTCTGGCAACTGGGTTCCGGATTTGGTGAAAATTGCGGGTGGAAAATATGATTTAATAAAATCTGGAGTGCACAGCAAAGAAATAACGACGGAACAAATACAGAAATATAATCCTGAAATAATAATTATTTCAATCTGCGGAATGGCAGACAAAGTTCCAAAAGAATGGATTACAAAAAGAAAAGGGTGGGGAAATTTAAATGCCATCAAAAATAATAAAATATTTGTCTTCGACGATTCTTTATTAAACAGGCCTGGGCCGAGATTGGCAACAGGGGCGGAAAATTTAGTTGAAGTTATTCGCGACTGGATTTACAACTAAGGATGTTGAGTTCCGCCGGCTGGTGCTCTTTGCGCAGGCGCTGAAAGCTTCGGAGAAGATTTATACAAATCATTTACAGAGCTTCCAAGCGCATAAACAGCGTCGTATAATCCTTTGGTTGTGTTTCTTATTAATTTATATGCTACATTTGGTGCTGCAGTCAGATAAGGAGTTTTGTCAGTCTGCTCTTCTCCTTTTCCTCCTGCAACAAATCTTCTGAATAAATATCCCGTAACTGCGGCAGATGCCACCATATACTGCTGAGGGAGGAACAAAGCCGCGAGAATATTTAATGGCGCGGGTAGCATAAATGCTTTTTTAATAATGTTCAAATAGTTTTCTCTAAACTTCTTGTACAATCCTCTGGGAGATTTTTCTTTTATTAAATGGTCTTCTGCCATGTAAAATGCGTTCGCACCAAATACCCATGGAATCATATAAGCTATTCTTCCAATGCTGCTTAGTAATTTTAATGGAAGAGTTGAATAATGCACGAAAGTTCCAAAGAGTGCCCCGCTTAAAGATTCATTTCTAATTACTTTTGAATCTTTTTTTCCTTTTGTTGCAGCCACATAAGCAGCTGATGTAGCCAAGACTCCAGCATTTCCAGTTAATGCATAACCTGCAACAGGTGCAGCAGTTGCAATACCTAAATTAAATAAATCGCCCAATTCGTCTAATAGGCTCTCGAGAGGGCCTTGAGGTTTTTTTGCATTCTGCTCCTCATTTTTCTGCTGGGGTGGAATATTATTATTAATCCTATCATCAATTGTTTCAGCCATTTTCCACCTCGAGCAGTTGTTTCACCGCAAATTCCACAACATGGCTTTTGTTTCTGAATTTTCCAGATTGAATAGCCTTGAAAATATCCAAAACTGTTTTCTCGTCAATTGATATGGAAATTTTTTGTTTCATTTTAGTGGGCGGGTGCCGGTGAGGTAGTTGGCGATATTGATTTTGGCGCAGACTTGTACAAATCAGAAATTGAACTGCCAATAGCATACACGGAATCATACAATCCCTTAACAGAATTTCTTACAAGCTTTGCGGCAGCGGTCGGAGCTGCGACTAAATAGGGGGTTTTTTCTCTTTTTTGATCTTCAGTAACTTCACCTTTATGAGCCGTAAATCTGTCATAAACGAAGCTTAATGCTGCAGCTATTGGTATCTGCAATGATGCCGGAGCGAAAAATACATTCAAGAGGCTGAATGGCAGTATGTACTTCATTGATTTTTTTAGAATGGGCCAGTAATTTTCTCTGACGTAATTTCCCATCCCCTTGAAAGTCCTGTTTCTAATCAGATATGCAACAGGTAGGTACATTCCATTAAATATTGGATATACTATTCCACCCCAAACTCCGGCTTTAGCCACATAATCCAACGGCGTATTAAGGGGCATCTTGTTTACAGCACTAAACATTGCTTCCAATGGACCGGTTATAGCGGTTCCAATAGCAGCTGATTCCAAAAGATTTCCTGGAGTGTATTTTCTTCCTTTCTGGAGCGAGGTTGTATAATCGGACGCAATTTGAGCTCCTGACAAAATTGCAGTATCGGTTTTAAGAGATGGGAATGCGCTAGCAAAAGTATAAGGAATCGCCCCAGCCAATCCAAGCTTGAGGGTATTTCCTATTAAATTTGAAGATTCACTGACTACACTTTCCAAAGTTGTTAATGGTTTTTTTGGAGGAGCTGGCTTTCCCTTTCCGGTTTCTCCGGCAGCCTGCGCATTTGGAGTTTCACCAGGATGAGCAGTATTTGCGGCATTCTCAAGCTCGTTTGGAGGAATTTCATCTGCCATTTTGCTCCTCCAATAATTTCTTCACAGCGAATTCTACAACATGGCTTTTATTGCGGAACTTGCCAGTAGAAAGAGATGACATTATTTTCTGCACTAATTCCTCATCCAAACTAACACTTAGTTTGTGTTTCATTTATAGCAAACGTTTCCTGAACGATTGCCCACCCCCGACGTCAAAATTGTAAGTACTACTAAGTAGTATCTAATACTACTAGTATTTAAATTTATCTGTTTTTGTTATTAAGAAGTGGTTACAAAATTAGATGTTGAGTTTTACCGAAGTTTAGCTCAAAATGTTTTAATCTATACCAAAAAATATATATACCAATTAGTATAATCCAATTAAATCGAAAAGCTTAAATACTAATTCTATGCAGAATGGAATATAATTTAGAAATTAATATACCAATCAGTATAATAACAGATAACGAAATATATTTAAACGAGTATTGCAATTAGATTAATAATTGGGTATATAGTCCAAATGGTATAAATTGGAGTTAGTTTGAATAGAAAAGAGGTTGATGTTAGGAGAAATTATTTAGATATTCTAGATAGAAATATGGCTTCTTTCAAGAAAGGCTCTGGAAAAAATATCGCGCTTCTTGGCTCACGGAAATGCGGCAAAACTTTAATTGTAAAAGAGCATTTGAAGAATGTAAAAGACGCCGTTCCTATTTACATTGACTTTGAAAAAATCAGCCTGAATCCTGAAAATTTTTCTGTTGAGTTTGTCGGGAACATAATTTTTCATTTTCTCAAAAAGCCGCCAGTTGAGTATAAAAAATATTTGCTTCTTGAAAATTTAATTAAATCTGAAAATGAGCTGAAAAGCAAGAATTCTTTTTCTTTAATCAAAACAATCGAAAATGAACTATTAAAAATAAAGCCCGATCAAAGAGCGCTTGTTGATACTGCTTTCAAGTTCAGCGAAACTCTTGCAAAAGAAAATAATATAAAATTCTTAATTGTTCTTGACAATTTCGAGAATATTTTTGATTTGAATAACTTTTCGCAGATTAAAGATGTTCTTTCTTTACTAAATCTGGAAGCAGAAAATGTAAGGTATATTGCAACCAGCTCTGCAATAAAGCAGTCTCTTGCTTCATTGAAAAAATTTGAGTGCTATGAAATTAAAAACCTTGAAAGGAAAGAATCAATTGAATTAAGTGAAAGCATAATTGGCAAAAATGATAAGGCAAACGAAGAAATATTCAAATTAAGCTGGGGGCACCCATTAATCAATATTTTAATTTCTAATAAATATAATGAAATAAAAGACGTTAAAAAAGCATTCCTGATTGAGCTTCTCCAGAAGGATAATTCAATTTATGATTATTGCTTCGATTCTTTAAATAATTATTACAACAGAGCTCGTGGACAAACACTTCTCAAGACAATTTTGAGAGTGGTTGCTAATGAAGAGTTAAGATTAAGCGATATTGCCAAGAAAATCTATCGAAGCGCTCCAGTAACAAAAAGCATTCTTGAAAGGCTGATGGAAGTTGACGTAATTTACAAGAAAGACAACAAATTCTATTTTACTGACAATGTTTTGCGGGTTTGGCTGAAATTAATTTCTCACGGCTATGAGTTTGATGATATTCCTGACGATAAAATATTGAATGAGGCTATGAAAGAATTATGAGCAAGAATAAATTTAGCTGGATAATTGCAATCGCTTTGATAGCTGCATTTATGATTCCTGTAGCTAATGCTCAGGTGCTTGGCAGATTGGGAATTGGAAATGCACAATTCTTCCTGGTTAATGCTGCTGTAATCTTCTTTGTGTTGTTCTTGCTGCAGGCAGTTTTGGTTCCGAATAAAGAAGGGAAAGAAAAAACATCGATGTGGATAATTATGCTGGTTGCATCTTTAGGCGTATCATGGTTCTATGGAAGCGCAGGATATGTATGGCAAACAGGACCGTTATCTTTGATATTTAATATGTATGTAATTGTAAATGCTGTGATAATAGGAGTAATAATCTACCTTGTATCTGGCTTCTTAGACCTCAAAACAAAGCTGCATTCTAAGGAGGGGGGTATTGGCTTTACACTGATAATTTTAATTGTATCTTTATTTATTGCAGTGAGAGTTGGTCCACAGTGGCTTTGGTCAAATGCTATGGTTAAATCACTTATAGATTTCATGTTTTATATTGATACAGATGGGTATGGGGGAATACTAAATCCATTCAGTCCACATTACAAATTATGGATATTTGGATCGCTGTTTGTGGTGTTCTCATTTTTCTTTAACAATTTCCTCCTATCAGGAGGCAAAGAAAATTCAAAAATGAGTTATGCCCTTGCTTTAATATTATCAGGTCATATGGCTTACAACGGAATCAGCACGAGCTGGGCGATAAACATAGCGGAAATACTGTTTATATTAATATTCGAAAAAAGCCTGAGGGAATCAGTAAAAACTCCATGGTTGAGATGGATTGTTGCAATAATCCTTGTTATGTGGGCGGGATATGCTATAAGCGCTGCCACTGGAGTTTCAAGCGCAAGCTCAACACTTCTCGGCGGCGGCACAGTTGTTGGAGGAGTCGCTTACGGCATTGGATGGATTTTCAAGGCTATATTTTTACTTCTTGCAGGCGCAGCAACATTTTATGCTATTAAAAAATTATTCCCAGGAGGAACTCCATAATGGTTTCAATTAATGATGGGTGGGTTAAAGGAACCATTGCAGGAGTTGGCGCTTTAGCAGTCATGCTGCTTTTGGATTGGATTATACCTGGAGGGCCAGTTCTTTCATCTATGCTGAATTTATCATGGGAGAAAATAAAGTATATTGGGATTGGGTTGGTGATACTTGTTGTTGTAATAATATGGATGATAGGGCATGGTATCAGCAGAAGCGAAAACACATGGAGATTCAATGACTTTAGGAAAAGGTATACAAGAACAATTTGGAATAATTTTATTGATAGATTTAACAGAATATTAAACACGCTCCCATATTTCGAAAAGACTTGGATTAAAAGAAGGTTAGCTACCGATTATCTTCCTGAAATACTTGAGGAAAATGTTGAGATATTATTTTCATTAAGCAACTACTTAAAAAGACTTTATATCACTTATGCAAAAATGGGCCAAGTTACCAAAGCAGGTCAAGTTGCAGACCAAATGTGGACTCAAATTGGAGAGCACATAGACATTAAAAAACTACAAAATGAGATATATCTTTGCCGGAATAAAGGCAAGCTTGGAAATGTAGATGTAGGGTGGTTTGACAGTTACAGAGAAATTTGCGGAAACATCAATGAGATTGTAAAATTCCTGAAAACTTATAGACAATGGCTGGCTGATGGCAACAAAAGAAAGTTGGATACTGATGGCCCTACAACGGCAGGAAATTTTGCAAGAGATTTAACTGCCAAGCTTGGAGCTCTTGGAACCAGATTAAATGCCTTGGATGAAAGAGAAAAAGCTTTTGGTGCACACTTCCCGATTAAAGCTTGGAATTATCTTGCGTTTGACCAGGACAATCCATATGGACAATTTTATCATTCATATAAATTTTTTAAGCATAGAGGCTCTTGGAAAGAAATCAATTTATATGGAGAAGTATTGGAAACTGTTTACAGAAATACTAAAAGTTTCTTTGAGCCTTGGAAGAATTTTCCTCAATATAATCCGATAATCTTCAGGGATTTTGATAAAGTATATGACATTTACAACATAGACCCAAATGTTTCACCAAGGAAAGTTTTCAATTGGATGTTGCTTAATTGGGAAGGGGTCATACGAGACTTAAGATTTGGAGAATTCAAGCCATGGAGCAAAACAGTAACTGCTTATGTTGATGCACTTACAGTAAGAGAGAACAATCCACATCTACTGGGCAAAACTAATTTTTACATTGAGTCAAATATCCCATTCCACTATGGCTTCAAAGGCTCCGGCAATCCTGCATTTGATAGGCGGGCACTCATAGACCCAGGACGATTTGGTCCTGCGACTTATGTTGGAAAAAAGGTGTATAATGAGTCATGGCAGGATATAAAAAGGTATGACAAATTCAAAGAAACAAATCATTATCCTGCGCTGTCCTCACTTGGCATGAGCATGTACCTGCCAGCACTGGTTGAGCGGGATGTTGATGATATTCAAGAAGCACAAAGATATTTAATGCCTTTCCTAAGAGATACAGGCGCTACAGTTTCCGGTTCAGCGGATGCCTACAAATTATTTGCATCACTGGGAGAAAAACATGAACAAGGGCAGCAGCCCCATCGATGATTGAGGAAAAAATTAAATGAAATTTATTAATTTTGACAGATGGAGAAAAAAAGAAAGACCCAATGCTATTTTAGAGCTCAAGAGAGTTGGAATTATATTTGCCGATATTCTTAAGCACATTGCCGAACACAGAGCCCTCATAGACTCTTGGGAACAAATAATATTCAATGCCGAAGTTGGAGAAAAAATTCCAAGCATATTAGAGCATGGCAAAAAAAGAGGCATGGCTGAAGTTTACCACAAGAAAGGAAGGGCGCTGGTAATTGCACTCACACTTTATAGAATTTTATTGCTTGAAATTGATGGACTTATCCCAAATAATGGTGGATTTGTTGCAGAAAAGCCAGCCTTTGTTGCAAGAATTCAACCATTAAATTCAAAACTTGCAAAAGCAATTGAATTATTACAGTCGTCGTCAATAGAAAATTTAGGAATTTTAGAGCCCCTAAGAAGTTCACTGAAAAATCCCCAATTAGCCATAAGTTTCATAAAAACCCACTATGATGATGTAATCCAAAAAATAGACAGAATGAAAGACCAAAATAGGGCCAGTAAGTTAAGACGCATAGTAGTAATATTAAGCAACAGAGAATTAGATGAGCTTACCAGATGTATTAAAGATGTAAGAAGTTGGCCCTACAGAGTTGACAATGACAGAAGGGCTGCAGCTTATGGTGTCCCGCCCGTTGTTTATTCTATTGTCGAAAGAAGTTTTTTGTTCATAAATGGAGGCAAATCAAAATATGATGGCGAAGCTTTTTGGGGATTTAACATGCATTTCAGAGATGAAAAGCTTGTAAGCGAGCTTAGGTCCACGCCGGAAATCAGGAAACTGATGGCTTATGTTGAAGAGTTAAAGTTTTTTATCGAAGCACGAAATGCAATCAAACGATCCGTGGAAACTCAAGGAAAATGGGAAGGATTCTATGAATTCTATAATAATCTAAATAAGGGCAAAGATTACATTGGAATGTTCAGAAATAAGTTTGGAAATGAAAAATTTGCAAAAATACTGGAAGCATTTAAAGAAAAAAAACATGAAGCACCGGTTGAATGGGAAGAAGAATTGAGCACGCTTGGGGAGGAAATGAGGCAGTCTTATAGATTTGTAATAGGATCCGCCGAGACTGCCTTCTTGAGAATTTTTGATATAGCAACTAAACGACTGGAAGCAGAAAAACGAACTGCGATGTCTGATTTAATTAAATTAATGTCGCAAAGCGGCGAAATGGCAAAAATTAAAAGGAAATTTTTGAAAATATTAGCAAGAGAGCGGAAAAAATTGATAACGGAACTGAAAGAAGAACAGCATAAACTAATGATGGTTGTAGGCAGCTCATTTACAAAAATGCCCGAACTAGTTGCTCTATTCTATGAAATAATATCAAAAGCAGATTTTGATTATGAATTGCTGGCGGAGTTTGGAGCTCTTGATGCGTTAGCCAAGGAGCAAAGTTCTGCCTTGCAAGGCGCCCAGATATTGAAAGCCGGTGAAGGGGCATTCGAAAATGATGACGCTGTCAGGCAATTGACCAGAACTATTGCTAGCTTACATTATTCATCCGAACACGCAAGCAATGAACGCAAAATCAAGCAAACAGTTGAAAGAAAATCCGAAGAAAGCCTAATAATTTTACATCAATTAATAGAGATGGCGCAGAATATGCTTCCAAATATCAGAGAATATATAGGGTATATTAATAAAAGGCTGACGGAAAATTATATCCAAGAAGTAAATTTTGTTATAAACCAGAATAGAATCAATGCACAGCAACAAGACCAGCGAAATAAAGTTGTAAATATGGCAGATTGGAAAGGTGAAAATACCGTGAATATTCTTCCGGCTCAAAATCAAGAAGGAAGAGTTAATAATCAAGAAACTCAACAAAATGTTGTAAGCATGGATGAATGGAAAACGGAAAGAAGCAACACCAATAAACGTGATAAGAATGCAGATTTAAGAAAATCTGCTTGAAGGTAAAAAATGGCAGAACCACAACCAGCACAGCAGCCAAATTCGTCTAAACTATTTGGATGGTTTAAAGATACTGCTTTTTGGGCGGGTCGAAGGGGAATGGACACCGTATGGAATAGATTAGGAAGAAGAAAGGTCACACCTGAGGCTCGTGATCAAGGAAAGAAACTACAGTTCCCATTCAGGGAAGAATTCAAAGATTATTTTGAGGAAAATAAGAAGAGGTTAAACAAGTTGCATGAAATAGAGGAAAGATGGGCCGCGTTAGAGGCAAGCAAAGATGTAAACTATGTTTTCCCATATCAAGGCTTACCAACTCTTAAAAACTTGATTTATGCCAAGCTTTCTGATTCTGAGAAGCCAGACTATAGTGTTATACCAATAACCGAAATTTACAGATTACTTGAGCATTACAGGGATATGAAAGTGTTAATGGAAGAATTGCAAACTTTTGACCATGATGGCACCATTGAAAAAGACGTCGAGGCGGCAAGACCATATACGCCGGACGAGATTGCCGCACTAAAACAGACAGCCAGGCAAAGAATCCTTGAATTGCAGAATGAGCTGAGTTCTGGGAGTCTAACAGATGACCAAGTGAAAGAAAAGGAGAAAGATTTGGTGGCCGTCAATGATAACTTAAGCAAACTTGAAACCGGACAACTTAGCTTTCCTTCTCTACCGAAACTGATTGTTGGCTCCAAAGAGCTACCATTTGCATTAGACGGCAGGCCTGAACAAATAACAGCTTTTGGTTACTTAAAAATAAAAGAATTCAAGGATTCGTTTTCAGATTTCAATGATGAATTAAATACTTATGGATCTTTAGCAGGCGCTAGTGGAGCAACAAGAAATCAAATTGGAGTTCTACTAGGACAAGTATTGAAAGTTTTTGAAACATTTGAGAAGGTAGAGCACAGCCATCATGAAAAACTCAATACACAAATTAAAGGGTTGTTGCAAAGGGCCACAGATAACGCAGAAAAAGTTGGAACGGACTTAAGACCTGAGAAAAACGAAATAAGGTTTTCGCATACATACAAGATAATAAGGCAATTCATTACAATTGAAATTGATGACCCTCAATACAAAATAATAGAACATCCTACAGAGATTTACAAAATAATTCCAGTTGGGAGAGATAACCAAATTCCAATCGGGAGGGATAACCCAATCAAGTACAAAAAAGTTTTGAAGACTGCTTATTTTAATCCTAATAGAAACCCCTATAAGGATGAAATAGCAGAAATTGATCAAAAATTAAATAATCACCCATTTACTGTTCAGGAAGAAAGAGATGCAAAAAGACGTTTTGCTGTTATTAGCACCGAGGTATCTTCCAATGAAGCAGGAATAAAAAATATCGAGAAAATAAGAGATAGGATACCTCATGTAATTGAGTCCTTTTATTCCATAGTTGCAGGCAAGATCATAAAAGGGCTAAAGGATTTCATAGACAGATCGGCAGCACCCGATCCAGAAAAAATTGCTGCCAAAGTTAGTGTGGATAATCCAGACTTCAAGGATGAATTGAAAGAGACAATCCAGGCAATTTATAAAACCTCAGGTAGCACAGAAGAACTCGATAAATCTTCTAAGAGACTTCAAGAATTGATTGAGGATGAAATACCTTCAATTCCAAGGTTTAAAGTTGCCAGTAAATCCTCCCTTAAGTTTATCCAAGATAGGATAAAAAAACTAAATGATGCAATAGTCAAAGAAAATAGCAGGATAGACAATTTAAAATTACCTTTTTTAAACAGAATAAATGATCTTAGAAGCGAAATAGAAGAAATCAAAGATAATATCAGGAAAAAAAGGGAGCTTCAACTGAGGAGAGTTCAATTAAATTATTATCTTAAGCATCCACTTTTAAAACCAAATCATGTTTATTTGCCTGCTGCGCCGTTTGTTAAGGCTCCGGATGAAAAAGATTATGGATTAGATGAAAACGGCTGGGCTTTGGAAGTTGAGAAGGTTAATAGCCTAACTAATCCAAGGCCAGTGGGCGACACTGAAAACGGAATTTGGATAGTACTATTAGACAAATGGTGGACAGAAATCAGACAAAATCCATGGCAGATAGCAAAAATTAAAACAAAACCTGGAGGTAAGCGGGTTATACAAGAAAAAATAACGCAGGGTATTAATCGCCACCATATAAGAGTTGTTGACCCAAGATTTGTGGACGATCTCGATCCATTGGATAAAATAATGTTTATTGAAAATGAATGGGATTCTTATAGAGATGATTATAGGGATGGAAGATATCATCCAAATTCAAAATCAATAATTGATTATTTGCTAGCTTCAAAGCAAGGCACCATTCCAACAAAACACATACATCTGCAGGGAAGAAATGAAATCAGAAAAGATGATGTGCAAAACAGAATTCATTTCGTGCCACTATACAACAAAAGAGGCAATGTTAGGGTTAGGTCAAATCATGAAATCCCAGATGATGAAAGAGCGGTCACAAGAGTTTATGATGTTGAAGTACAGAAAGGTGATGCCCAAAATGATGTAGAGATACTTAAAAACCAAGTCCGTTCGCCCAATCCTTTCAACCCCGCATTCGACAGGGCTGCTCTTGGAACTGGTTTCTTGCACTGGGGCAGGATGTATTATTATGAACCCGTCGAAGGTATTAATAGATGGTCTGAAAATCCATACCCACATATTACAACTAGAGGCATAGCAAAATACTTAATTGACTTGGCTATAAGAAGGACTTTTAGCTATGAAGAGGCAAGAAACTCGTTAAGGGGAGATGAAATTGAATGGGATTATGGTATAAGACACTATGATCCACCTTTTATTACAGACCCGTTAGGTCCTGCCAGCGGACCAGGTGGAGCGCTCTCCGGTTGGGGAAAACAATAATGTTAAACAAAACAATCTCCTTCATCGGAACCGGAAAAATGGCAACAGCTTTAATTAGTTCCATTTATAGGAATAAATTAAATTATGAAATAACTGCAAGTGACCACAAAGAGGAAAATCTAAAAAATATTAAATCAAAATTTAGTAAAATAACAACAACGCTGAACAATAAAGAAGCAGTTAAAAAATCAGATATTATTTTCATTTGTGTAAAGCCCCAGGTCATTAAAGAAGTTCTAAATGAAATAAAAAGTGAAATTAAAAATCAATTAATTGTTTCAATAGCGGCAGGGATAAAAATAAAAAATATAGAAAAAATAATCGGGAAAAAAAGAGTAATCAGAGTAATGCCAAACGTAAATTGCTTAGTTGGAGAGATGGCAGCAGGATTTGCTGCAAACATCCAAGTGACCAAGAAAGATATTAAAGAAATTTCCAATTTGTTAAATTCAGCTGGCATGTCTTTTTTCATTAAAGAAGAGATGATGGATGCAATGGGAGTAATTGGACCTGGGACTGGTCCTGCATTTTTTTCATTATTCATTAAATATCTTGCAGAAGCTGGAATGAAGAAAGGATTATCCCTAGAAATGGCCCTTAAGGTAGTCGCACAGACAGCCCTTGGCACAGGCAAGCTTATTTTAGAAAAAAATTTGTCTCCTGACGAGATAATATCCATGGTTGCGTCAAAGAAAGGAACAACAGTAGCTGGCCTCAAAATACTTGAAAAAAATAAACTTAAAGTGATTATCCAAGATACTGTAAATGCAGCTTACAAAAGAAGCAAGGAACTGGGAAAATGAGCATGACAGAACAGGCAAAATTGGCAAAAGAAGCGGCAGTCAAACTGGCTACATTGCCGACCAAAATCAAGAACAAAGCATTGCTTGAAATAGCAAAATCAATAAAAAAAAATTCAAAATCAATAATAAATGAAAATAAAAAAGATATTGAAGCGGCCAAAAAATCAAATCTGAATAATGTGCTAATTAAAAGATTAAAGATTGATGAAAACAAAATAAGCGAGATGATTGAAGAAATAAGAAGTGTCATAAAATTAGAAGACCCTGTTGGAAAAATCTTGTCCCAGATGGAATTAGATAAAGGATTGATGTTGTACCAAGTCACGTGCCCCATCGGAGTTATTGGGGCAATTTTTGAATCAAGGCCTGACGCAGTCACGCAAATCAGCTCTCTGTGCCTAAAATCAGGCAATGCTGTCATAATGAAAGGCGGCTCTGAAGCCATTAATTCAAACAGAATACTTGTAAAAATAATTTCAGAAACTGCAGAGGAAAATTGGATTCCAAAAGGTTTTGTGCAGTTAATAGAAACAAGAGGGCAAGTTTCTGAAATGATAAAATTGTATGAGGATATCGATTTAATCATTCCCAGAGGAAGCAATTCATTTGTAAAGTATATAAAAGAAAATTCGATGATACCTGTACTGGGGCATTCAGAGGGAATTTGCCATGTTTATATAGATAAAGATGCTGATATAAAAAAGGCAGTTGGAATCAGCTTTGATGCAAAATGCCAGTATCCTGCTGTCTGCAATGCGATGGAAACCTTACTGGTGCATAAAGATATTGCAAAGAAATTTTTGCCTCAGATGATTGGTAAATTCAAGGAAGTAAATGTAGAAGTAAGAGGAGACGCATTAACAAAAAAAATTGCAAATAACATCAAGAATGCAACTGAAGAAGATTGGGATACCGAATATAATAATTTAGTTTTATCAATTAAAGTTGTCAACAATCTCGATGAAGCAATTAATCATATAAATAAACATTCTTCAAAACATACAGACTCAATAGTTACAGAAAACAGGAAAAGTGCTGAAATTTTCATGAATTTGGTTGATTCAGCATCTGTCATGTGGAACGCTTCAACGAGATTTGCAGACGGTTTTAGGTTTGGAAAAGGCGCAGAGGTCGGAATAAGCACTTCCAAGATACATGCTAGGGGCCCTGTCGGGCTGGAAGGATTGGTAATTTACAAATACAAATTGATTGGAAAAGGGCATGTTGTTAAGGATTACACCGGAAAAGATGCTAAGAAGTATAAGCACAGGATTATTAAAAAATTATTTTAATAATAAATACTAAAATAAAATGACGAGAACTTTTAAATCTAAAAGGATTGTAATCAAAATAGGCACTAATGTATTAACAGATAAAAATGGATTATTAGATTCAAATATCATAAAAAATCTGGTTTACCAAATAGCTGAAATAAAAAACAGCAAAGATATTGTAATAATCACGAGTGGAGCGATTGGAGCAGGCATGCAGGAGTTGGGGATCAAGAAAAGACCGATAGATGTAGTGGGGCAGCAAGTTTGCGCGGCAGTAGGCCAAGGCATATTAATGACCAGCTATCATGAAATGTTTAGCAACCACAGCATAAAAATAGCCCAAATATTGATAACTTACAATGATTTAGCCAATAAAGAAAATTACAAGCATTTGGCCAACAGCTTGGAAAGATTGCTAGATCTTGGAATAATACCAATAATAAATGAAAATGATCCTGTATCTATAAGCGAGATAGGCCCTTCCTTTGGAGATAATGATAAAATGTCAGCTTTGATTGCAAATAAAATAAAAGCTGGTTTGCTTATTATATTGACAAACGTCGACGGATTGTTTGACAAAGACCCAAATGATAAAGATGCTGTGTTGATAAATGAAGTTAAAAATGTAGACAAAAAAATAGAATCGATGGGAAGCGGCTCAAGCGCTCTTGGAATTGGAGGAATGAAGACCAAAATCCAGGCTGCAAAAGAAGTGACAAAAGCCGGAGGAACTGTAATAATAGCGAATGGACGAAAAAATGGCGCATTGATTGACATCATTGAAGGGAAAGATATTGGAACAATATTTTATCCGAATTAATTGATAAAATGAGGTGTTTATAATGGAAATTAAGTTATGGAAGAAACCGAAAAACTGCACGATAATAGAAGGTTTTCCCGGATTTGGATTGGTTGGAACTATTGCAACTGAGTTTCTGATCGAGCATCTGAAGACGGAGCAGATCGGAAAGATTTTGTTCAATGACATGCCTGCAATGGTTGCGATACACGAGAACAAGCTAGTTGAGCCATTGGGTGTTTTTTACAACCAGGAATATAATGTTGTTCTGCTGCATGCAATTACTGCTGCAACCCACTATGAATGGGAAATGGCAGATACAATCAAGAAACTCTCAACAAGTTTGGGAGCAAAAGAAATAATTTCTCTCGAAGGCGTTGGCTCTGGCCAGGAGAGTGAAATCTCGAGGGTGTTTTATTATTCAAATAATGACAAAAGCTCAAAAGTGTTTGAGAAAGCTGGAATTGAATCACTCAAGGAGGGAATAATAATTGGAGTAACAGGTGCGGTTTTACTTAGGATAGAAAATACCCCCATAAGCTGCATTTTTGCCGAGACTCACTCAAATCTGCCAGACAGTAAAGCTGCTGCCAAGGTCATTGAAGCGCTTGACAAGTATCTTGGAATGAATTTAGATTACAAGCCACTTCTGGAACAGGCGCAGAAGTTTGAAGACAAGCTGAAGACGATTCTCCAGAAGAGCCAGGAAGCGCAGGATACGAGCGACAAGAAGAAACTAAGCTATTTCGGGTAAAAAATCTTGATTTTAAATTATACCGGATGAAATCGTATTTGTCGTCGGTGAATTATTGAAAAAATGATAGTCTTATTTATAAGCCATTGAAATACAAAAACTTCTGACTATGCATCCTAACTCAAATGGGCCATATAGTTTTACTCTTTAACTCTCACTTTTCAGATTGTAATAAGAGGTTAATCGGTCAAGTCTGATTGTGCCGTTTAATCAGCAAAAATAATTAACAATTTTAATTTAAGGAATTATAAGCCGTGGTTTATAGTGCCTATAATGATTAAATTTCGGGCTTTTAGCCTGTCTAATCCTTAAGTAAGCCTGTATTGCATAGTGCCTAACTGATTGTTTTAAGTCTCACTTCCCAGCTCTAGAACGGCAAAAAATTAACAAAAAAGACATTCTAGTGTCTCTGCTATATTTAGTAATCTAATGTTCTGCTGCTTACTCGCCGTGATTGGCCTGATTCAAACATTGGTTTAAAATGGGCTTTTTTGACAGTAACTCCAATTATCCGGATTAGCCAGCCTAAATAGTTAAAACAGCCGTTCCGTCTAAATCTAAATCTTAACCTGCATAATGAACCTGTTTAAAATTGTTTTTCTATGCAAAATATTGCTTTTATTTATTTTCGTATATAAACTATCTATCTGATCAAAAATATAGGATTTTCTTTGTTTCCAATATGCTCATTGTTAAACTTTTAACTCTCACTTCTTACTAGTAAACTTCACCTTTTATTGATAATTTTCTATATTGAAATTATTAATACGAGTAATTTATATTTTTTAATATAATTGTTATAATATTTATTTTATGACATATTAATTTTCTACTTTATATCGTATCCATTATAATATATCAAAATTGTTTTAACAATTATTATATAATCTATATTTAATATTAGAATATAACACTTAAATAATATAATTAAATCTCAAAATATTTAATAAATAACAATTGCAAAATTAAAATAAAAAGCATTAAATTCTTACAGATTTTTAATTAAAAAAATGAAAAAAATTTATGTTATTTCTTGTGTGATTTTTATAATCATTTTTTTAACGAGTTGCAAACAAATTTCAAATCAAGTTTTAATTGATAACAGAAAACAATTAATTAAAGTAAATGTTGAAATTGCCGACGACAATAATGAGAGAATGATTGGATTGATGTTTAGGGAAAATCTTGACGAAAATTCTGGGATGCTGTTTGTTTTTGATGATGAAGTTAATCAAACTTTTTGGATGAAAAACACAATGATTTCTTTGGATATGATTTTTATCAGCAAAGACATGAAAATTGTTGATATAAAATACGCAACTCCATGCGAGGAGGATCCGTGTAGATTGTATAAATCGTCCAAGCCCGCTAAATATGTTCTAGAAGTGAACGGAAATTTTACGATTGAAAATAAGATTAAGATAGACGACAAAATTACCCTAAATCAATAGATATATAAAGTACCGATATGCTGTAATCTAAAAAATGGCAGAAATAATGTGCAAGAAATGCAACGAAAAATTGCATAAAAAAGGAATTTTGCAGAGCGGCAATTCAAAGTATGATGTTTACCGCTGCAATGAATGCGGCCACGAGGAAATGCGGGCCATCAGTGTTAATGAAAAATATCACCGCTAAATTCTTGATTTTCTGATAATTAAAATGATTAATGTTTAATCTGATAAGCCCACCTATTTGTTCAAGAGAGGGTTAAATTCAATGACTCTCGTCGACAAAAGCAGTGTGTTGGATTTCTGATGTTTAAAAAGTTCATTTAATGCCCAAAGTTTCGTGAGCTTTTTCTCCTCGAAAAATTGCCCTCGAAGTTTGAGGCAACCCACAAACTTCAGAGCTGGCAAATTTTTCAGAGCTGAGAAAAAGTTACGCAAAATCTGAATGACGCAAGGAATTCGATTTTGCCACGAAACGAGTATTATACGTAGCGAAGCGGGCTTTTTTTATGACCAAAAAACTTCTGAGTTCTGGGCTTTACGAAATAGAATGAAGTCCCGAAACGTTAGGTTTATATAGATTAATGTCTTTGAAATTTATAGGTGAAAATATGAGCGGAACAATAACAGTAAATAAAGATGCTATCCTTGATCTTGTTCGTGTAAAGGAAGAATTTGATTCCATAGTTGAATCACTGGAACTTATGGCTGACAAAGACTTTATGGACTCTTACAAAAAGGCAAAAGAACAAATCAAACAAAGAGATTTTGCTGATTGGAATGAGTTATAAAATTCTTCCGACTAAGGAATTCTCCAAGGATTTCAAGAAATTGGACAATCAACTGCAGGTTCGAATAAAGAATAAAATGGAGGAGGTTGCTGAAGAACCGACACGATTCAAGCATCTTCATTATGATTTAAAAGGTAGCTGTCGTCTGTGGATTGGAAAGCTCAGAATAATATTCTCCTATGACGTTGATAAACAAAAACTCTATCTTGAGAAAATTGTATTTGGACACAAGTACGAAGAAGTGTAGGGACTTCGGAATGAATAAAGTACGTATAGTTCAACAGAATTATGCGTAAGAATGAAGGAAAAGTTTTTTGGTTTAAAGTGTGATTTTTTGAGAAATTTAATAGAAAATTATTTATACCTATTAGGCAATCCTAATTTGAAGATGAATAAAACATTGGGCATACTTTCAGGCGTTGCTGCTTCTGCATTTTATACTTGGATGAGTCTTGTGAGCCCAAATATGGCATCTGCTCAAGAAATACCTTCTGCAAAGTTTGGAAATAACTTGGAGCAAACGTATGGAGTTAGTCAAACACCATTTGATCCTCAAAAATATGGCGAAGAACTTAGCCGCAGGATTGGGCAAAATTGGGGTATGTATCATGTCCAACCTAATGGAAGAGTTGAAGCATGGGGAGTCTTCAACAATACTCAATTTGCTTATCAGAATGGGTTCTTAGGTCACGAGTCTTTAGATTTGGTGAGCCAAAGTAATGGGACTAATGTTCATTTGGTAAATAAACCAGTCAGAGAACCATTAAAAATTCTTGGTGTAGCCCAAATAGATGAGGATTATGCAACGATTGATGGGATAGAAGTAAGATTGGGCAAATCAGATTTTTACGAGGGTTTTACATCAAATGAGACAGCTTCGGAACCTTTAACTTTGCAGCAATCCTTAGGTCAAGTTTTTTCATATTGGGCAAAACAACTCAATATCCGGGGTTTTGATGGACTGAAAAGAGCAGCAGAGGCAGTTAAACCTGATAGTCTCGTTCAGAAGGTAAGGTCGTTATTGCCAAAGTGATGATAGGATTTCTCAAAAAATAAACAGATTTAAACCCCTTCAGTTTCTCGAAGATAACCTTTAGGAAAAAATTCCAACAACTTGGGTGAGAATTGAGTGCAGAGGATTTTTCAGTTACGAAGTTCTGAAAAATCCTTTGCGAATAGGGTTTTGACCAACAAAACCCGTGTTCGAACCCTGAGTTGTTGTTGGAATTTTTGTTTTAATTTGCTTTGCATGGAAATTAAAATCATCATCGAGAAATTTATGCGAATTATATAGGAAAATAATTAAATGAAGCATAAAGGTCATAAAAAAAGTACGTATAATGCCCAAAGTTTGGCGACGAGAATTGAGGCACACCACAATTCTCGCTCGTCGTTTTTGAGGCAACCCACAAAAACAGACGAGACTTTTCGCCAAAGAAAAGTTTGCCAAACGAGTATTAGATGCCCGAAGGGTTCAACTTTTTGAGCTACCCAAATTTTATTATCTGCGTACATCACGCAAGAATGAGTAATGTTCCTGAAAGGCTATGCGTTTAGCGTATCGACGTTAAGCGAAGCAGATAAAGCTAAAATTTGGGTTTAATTAGTGTTAAAGTGTGGTTGCGAAGCAAAGTTTTTTCGGGGCAAAGTAAATAAAGTGCGAAGCACACTAAAGTAAATACATAAAGGGCAACAGAAAAAGTAATTATTTCGTCTGTAAATAAGATTCCCAAATTCTTATTGAAAATCTTGTATCAAA